>MDSY01036506.1_pt1 | contig 65217 bp, 58 predicted proteins | sample 811131 | NCBI WGS metagenome assembly MDSY01 (sample SAMN05326643, study PRJNA326480) | marine metagenome | isolation source: seawater | place: Atlantic Ocean: South West | collected 2010 | reverse complement strand
TTGATCCAGTTACTGGTGCTCCGGTCGAGTCGCCTGCTCAATCACGATCACTTGAAGTTCGTAATTATGAGCTGGATAGAACTATCAGTTATACGCAAAATGCGGTCGGTCAAATTCGTCGACTTTCGGTGGCTGTCGCGCTTGATGATTTGACCGTCAGAGCAGATCCAAGTGCCGATCCAGCAATCGATGCAGGCACTGAGTCGTGGCAAACTCAGGATCTCGATCGATTGACGGTTTTGGTTCAAAATGCGGTCGGTTATGACGTTACTAGGGGCGATCAAGTGATCGTCGTCAACACGCCTTTTCTCCGTGAAAAAACAGAGCTAGCACCGTTGCAGTCAATGAGCTTCTGGGAACATGCGTTATTTTGGCAAGCTCTTCGCTGGGTGTTGGGCATCGCTGTATTTTTAGTGATGGTCCTTTTAGTGCTTCGTCCTACGTTGCAACGCTTAACTGAAAATTCCAAAAAAATTAAGCAATTAGAGCTCCAGCATCAGAGCGCCTTAAATGCTATTCAGCAATCGAGTATGGCCAGTGGCGGTTCAGTTGATGCAGAAGGTAATGTCACATTTAATCCGGGCGCTAATTACTTATTGCCATCTCCGAATGATAGTCTTGAAGATCAAATTAATATGGTAAAAAACATGGTGGCTGAAGATCCAGATCGCGTAGCAGAAGTGATTCAAGGATGGTCCAATAATGAGTGATAAGTCTATTTATGACGCGATTCCTTTTATCGAAAAAGCATCGATCCTGTTATTAACGGTGGGAGAGGAGGCCGCGGCAGAAATTTTGAAGCAGTTAGGGCCGAAAGAAGTTCAGCGCATAGGGACGTCCATGGCGACCTTATCTGATGTAAAACGTGAACGGGTCGCAGCTGTTTTCAATGCTTTTATTGCAGAGATTACTAATACTACTGGCTTTGGTATTGGTGCCGATAGTTATGTAAGAAATATGCTGACTCGAGCACTAGGTGCTGAGAAAGCCTCAGGTATTATCGACCGAATTTTATTAGGTGGCAACACACAAGGCTTAGATACCTTGAAGTGGATGGATGCTAGAGCGATTTCGGATGTAATTAAACAAGAGCATCCACAAATACAAGCGATTGTTATTGCTTACTTAGAAGGCGATTTATCCGCTGAAGTATTGTCTTATCTGCCAGAGAATATGCGTTTAGATGTTATTGTAAGGGTGGCAAAGCTCGATACAGTTCAACCAGACGCTTTGAATGAATTAAACAATATTCTCGAACGGCAATTTTCTGGTGGCTCGTCTGCACAAAAGCGACGTATAGGTGGAACAAAAGTTGCCGCCGACATAATGACGAACCTTGACGGCACCATTGAGTCAGAGTTAATGGGTGCACTGGGCGATATTGATGGGGAGTTGGCCGAAATAATTCAAGATTTAATGTTTGTTTTTGCTAATCTACTGGACGTTGATGACCGCGGTATTCAGCTACTGTTAAGAGAAGTGTCTAATGAGGGCTTAGTTATTGCTTTAAAAGGTGCTGATGAAGAGCTGAGAGAGAAAATATACAATAACATGTCGGCTCGTGCAGCAGACTTATTGCGTGACGATTTAGAAGCTACGGGTCCAACTAAGTTAAGTGATGTGGAAGCTGCACAGCGAGAAATATTGACGATTGCAAGACGCATGGCAGATGACGGTGAAATTATTTTAGGGGGCCCTGGCGAGCAAATGCTCTAATTAAGGTTCATATGAAAGTTTTACTAAAACATCGACCTACGTTTATTTAGAGGGATATTATGCCTGATGATGTTGTACCCGAAATGATTCTTACGGTTGTTGAGCCATGGTTATTACCAGAGTTCAAGGCCAATCATGTGGTGAGTCCTGAATCAAAAACACCGAGTCTGGGCGGATTTTCACAAAAAAAATCGGCTAATTTTGTTGATCCATCCATAAGCCAGCCAATGAATCGAGCCATGTCAGCAGAGCAGTTGGCAGAGATTAGACTGCAGGCTGAGCAAGACGGCTTTCAGCAAGGTAGAGCCAGCGGCTATGAAAAAGGCTATGCTGAAGGCGAACAACGAGCAAGCGTTATCGTTGAGCAGTTGGCAGCAGAAAAACTCGCGGGTCAACAAGCCAGTTTAGCCGGACTTATACGTTCTATCGTTAATCCGCTTAGCGATCAAAGCGATTTACTCAAGCAAACACTCACTCAATTAGTTAAGGCTATCGCAGAACAACTGTGTGAACGAGAGTTGCAAGCCGATAACAGCAGTATTGCTAGCGTGGTTAACTTAGCCGTTGATGCTTTGCCGGTCACCGAAACAGACATAACGTTGTTCCTTCATCCCCAAGACCTTGCAACGTTAGAGTTAATGGATGGTTTTGTCCAACCTGAATGGCAACTCTGCGGTAGAGACACTCTGCAGTTAGGTGACTGTCTTATTGAAAGTGAAAATAGTTTAGTGGACTTTCGTCGTTCAGCGCGATTTAAGACTATTCTTGATGGTTTGTTTCCAGCGGCTAAGCGCTAATAATGTTAAGTTATTTTTCTAATTGTTTAGCCTCGGGTATGCCCCATGTTAAAGCTTACGCTGTTGGTCATATCTCTAGGATTGTGGGCCTTTCGTTAGAGGCTGTTGGGCTTAATTTGGCTTTAGGTGCTCGTTGTCAGGTAATGGCCACTGAAACGCTAAGTTTTGAGGTTGAAGTGGTCGGCTTTGATGAGACCATCACCTACTTAATGCCGTTAGTGCCGATAAGGAGTTTGAAACCGGGTGCACTGGTAAAGCCTATTAGTAGCAGTGCAGAGGTTCCAGCGGGTGAAGCCCTACTAGGCCGCATCATTGATGGGAGTGGTTCGCCGATTGACGGCAAAGGGCCGATTAATAATGTTGAGCATATTTCTTTTCACCCACAGCCTATTAATCCACTTGCTCGAGAGCCGATTAGTGAAGTGCTTGATGTCGGTGTCCGATCCATTAATGCCTCGCTGAGTATTGGTTGCGGACAACGGGTGGGTTTGTTTGCAGGGAGTGGCGTCGGCAAGAGCGTTTTGCTCGGTATGATGTCACGCTTTACCGAAGCCGAGGTTGTTATTGTCGCTCTCGTAGGCGAGCGGGGTAAAGAAGTTCGTGAATTTGTTGAGTCAAATTTGTCGGGCGAGAGTCTTGCTAAGGCTATTATCGTCGCGGCACCTGCTGATGAAACTCCCGTTATGAGGTTACGTTCGGGGATGTACGCGACGCGATTAGCCGAATACTTTCGCGATCAAGGAAAGCGTACATTGCTGTTATTTGATTCTTTAACCCGCTATGCTCAAGCGCAGCGAGAGATTGGTTTGGCAACAGGTGAGCCGCCGGCAACCAAGGGATATCCGCCGTCCGTTTTTGCTCGATTACCACAATTGGTTGAACGTGCGGGAAACGGTTCAGGCAATGGTGGTTCGGTTACTGCGGTCTATACTGTTTTAGTTGAGGGCGACGATCTAAATGACCCCATTGCAGATTCTGCGCGATCTATTTTAGATGGTCATATTGTTTTGTCTCGCGAGATTGCTGAGCAAGCTATATATCCAGCTATTGACATTCAAGCATCAGTCAGTCGCTCAATGAATGCAGTTATTGAGCCGTCGCACCAACGTTTAGCCATGAAGGTTAAGCAGTTATATGCCCGTTATCAGCAAAGTAGAGATCTTATCAATGTGGGAGCCTATGTTGCCGGTGCCGATCCACTTACGGATATGGCCGTCAATTGTCAGCCTGCGATTGAGGCATTTTTATCACAGTCACAAACTGATAAAATCAGCTTCGATCAAAGTGTTCGAGCCCTAGAGGCTATTTTAGCGGGTCCTCTAGTGGCCGAAAATGATGAGGGTTTACAGGCTTCAAACCCAACATCTTCGATAGTCAATGATGGATTCACAACAGCGGTTAACGCTTCTGGTGCAAGTAATGCTTAGGCATAAAGCTCAGCGGTTAAATTTGTTGGCAAGATTAGCTGCATTGCAAACACAGTCAAAAGTAGCTGATCTGCAACTTCGTCAGCAGTTATTACAAAAGCAACAATTGGCTTATTTGCAGCTACAATCTTATCAAAACGAATACCTTAATAAGCAAACACAAGACACAGGTGTTTCATCTTCAATCAGCATGAGTGCGCTAAAAAACAATAGTCGCTTTATGGCTGATCTTAATCATGCCGTCATCATCCAGCAGCAGCAGTTGAAAGCCGCGGAGCAAGTCGAATCGATGAGTCGTGCCGATTGGGCGAAAAGTCACGCTAAAGAGTTGCGCTGGCAGGACCTTGAGCGCATCGCTCAGAGCGATCAGGATCGTAAACACGATAAAAAAGAGGATCAAGAAAATATTGAGATCTGGTCGGCTAGGCATTCAAACGAAAACACCTAAGCAAAGTGTGATAGATAGCACAGTTTGTGATTTCTTCTTCTTCTTACATCGTAAAAAACCGCAATTTTTATATTTCTATGTTGGAATATCACCCACTAGTAGCTAGGATAAATATTATTCTTTAATATTTTATTGTTGCTCAGTAATTTTTTACTGATGGCAATAAAATTAAACGGGTGGTTTAATTATGATATCTTCATCTCTCTCTGATAATAACAATGAATTAGTGATCAATGTCGAAGGCCGTTTTGACTTCAATGCGCACATGCAGTTTCGAAGTGCCTATGAAGATATAGGGTTACAGCCACAAAACTTTTCAGTTGATATGGCGCAGGCGACTTATCTTGATAGTTCTGCGCTGGGGATGCTGTTACTGCTTCGCGATTATGCGGGGGGTGACGCAGCCGAAATAAAAATTAATAATTGTAATGATGATGTCAAAAAGATATTGCAAGTTTCTAATTTCACTCGTTTATTCGTCATCGATTAATCATGAAAAGTAAAAGGTCAACTTCTGTAGCTAATTTATCGCTGGTTTCTAATAACGATACTCAGGTTCAGTCCCACGAACGTGTGGTTATTATTGCTCAACCTGAGGTTGTTAAGTCACTTGAACTATCTATTTTTCTACGTGAGTTTATTGACATTAGTTACTCTGATGATATTCACAGTTTTTTACTAAAATATCACTCTATTAACAATCAACAACGTCAATTAGTTCTGTTAGATGCAAATTTGTTGATTCATCCGACTAAAGATCTCTGCTTGTTACTTGGGCAGCTGGCTTCAAGTAATTATGCGCTAGTGTTGCTGGTCAGTCATCATGGCAATGACTTTATTGCCACATGTATGGCGCTAGGCGCCGATGACTTTTTCTGTCTAAATGCTTCTTTCGTTTTATTAGATGCAAAGATTTCAGCTCATTTTCGACGCTTACAATCAATGAATGTTGGTCTTACTCAACTGCAAGAATATTCAAAACACACGGCCCAAGCATTGCATGAGCAGAGCTTAGCTAAAGCCGTATTCGACCGAGTGACTGACAAGTATGATTATGATTTAAGTCTCATAGATGCTTGGCTGTCGCCAGCCGCTATTTTCAATGGCGATATATTATTAAAAGCAATCATGCCAAATGGTGGGTTAATTGTATTACTGGGTGATTTTACTGGCCACGGACTCACAGCGGCTATCGGCGCTATGCCTTTAGCATCTTCTTTTTATGCCATGGTTGATAAAGGGTTCTCCATGGGTGATATTATTCATGAGTTAAATGACAAGCTTTATGATTTATTACCGTCAAATATATTTTGCTGTGCAGCAGCTGTTCAGTTTGATTTTTCGCGAGCAACCGTTGATGTTTGGAATGGTGGTTTACCTGATGTCGTGATTCAACGACATAACAATGTTGATTTCGAGACGGTTGTGTCATCACAATTACCGCTAGGCGTGGTGAGCAATAGCACGTATCCGCTAGAAATAAGCCGTCTGAGTATGTCTGTAAACGATCGTGTTTGGCTGCTTTCAGATGGGTTGTTGGAAGCGTCTAATGCACAGGGTCACAGTTTTGGTGCCGACCGCTTCTTAGCGATTTTAAAGCAGTCTTCGCACTTAGCATCGCCTATTGAATTCATTAAGCGTCAATTCGCTAGCTTCAATAACCATGCAGCTCAGGCAGACGATGTGTCATTGGTTCAAATCAGCATGCTACCTGAAATTGACTTTTTAGCCTTACAGCCCTCGCTCAACCGGTCTCAAGGAGCGGTGTTCCCCTCGGCATGGTGCTTGAGTTTAACCGTTTATCCTGCGTCACTTAAGTATTCTGACCCTATACCTCAACTGTTGCATCAATTGATGGAACTGCCTGCTATGCGACCCTATAACCATTGTTTATTTACCGTCTTCACCGAGTTGTATAACAATGCTTTGGACCATGGTTTATTAGGTTTGGTTTCAGAACTTAAATCAGATCTTATGGGTTTTGAACATTTTTATGCGCGGCGAAAGCAGGCTCTAGCAGCACTAGATTCAGGCTGGGTAAAGCTTAGCGTTGAATTTACAGCAGACCAAGAAGGCGCAACTATTCAGCTTGACGTAGAAGATTCGGGTGCTGGTTTTGATCGCAGTCACTTGAAAGCGGGGCATAATCTTGACGGCAGTGAAGACCTATCTTTTGCCCATAAAACACGTATTCATGGACGAGGCATTGCCTTGGTTGACTCCCTTTGTGACCGCTTAGATTATTTGGGTTGCGGTAATCATGCGCAGGCGTTCATGTCGTTACGCTTTCAGTAGTCATAGCGGTAAATCTTTGCTCTCAGTCGGTAATTCAATTATTGGCATTAACCGTGCAATAGATAACGTATTACAATCACTGAGGTGAATACGATGGCATCGATTTTGACATCGGCCCAACATGTCGCGACGACGGGCTCTGGATCTACGCCTAGAAGCGGCCTTGATTCAGCATCAGGTAAAGACGGTAAGGTTTTGTTTGATAAGGCTTATTCAGATAGATTCACGGCTGATGAGCGGCGTAAATCTGAAGGAGATGTAACCGTGTCTCCCAATAGGCAAGACCAAGAAGACTTGACTGCCTTGCCTGAGTTGTCCGATCCTTTAGGCAATGCCATGCCGATGGACGGCAGACACTTGCCTCTAAATGACAATCCCCTTGGCGCAGTAAAGCCTGTCATTAAGTTAACCGAGAGCAATCGATCCGAGTTGTTAGGCCTTTTCGATGGCAAGTTAACACACTCTGCCCATCAATCTTTTAATGCTTTAACGCCCAGTTCAGCTGTGCCGTTTGATCTATTGGCGAGTTCATCCGGTCTCAAGAGCCCATTGCTCGATAATGGGTTTGCATCTCCGTTGTTAAACGTTAATACCAGCATCGATTTGAATTACTCAGTGATGAATATTAATACCCGTTTAATTCCCAGTATTGAGTTGCGATCGTCAGCAGCAAGCCATCAGCATTCAAGTACTTCAGGCACGTTGGCAAACGCCTCGATGTCCTTGCCGGGTCATCACCCTCAGTGGGGAATGCAATTTCAACAACGATTGAGTTGGCTTGTTGGGAAGAATGTAAGTAGCGCTGAAATTCATCTTAATCCTCCAGAGTTAGGCGCACTTCAGGTAAAAATAGATCAGCGTCAAGACAGTACAGTTGTGACAATTACTAGTCACAACGCCTCGACAAGAGATCTTATGGAGTCTAACGCATACCGCTTAAAAGAGCTTTTTTCTGAGCAGGGACTTGAGTTACTCGACGTTGAAGTGAATGATGGCCAAGAGCAGGATACGTCGGCTGAGCAGCAATTCAGTGGTGAGATGGCGTTTGCTGAAACCGATTCAGAGAACCATTCCTCAACTGCCAATGGTGCAGGTGCTACTGTCGAGGTTATCCACGACAACACGATGTTTCTTCGCTACGGTGTTGTCGATACATTTGTCTAGCCATTCGATTAATGGCTAGACAAATGGCTGTATTTTTTAAGTAATAATGGACGGTCAATGGACGGTTGCTCGACAGTGATGCTGGCTCCCCAGCGATGCTGGCTCCTCAGCGATGCTGGTTCCTCAGCGATGCTGGTTCATTCTGTATCAATATTGCCTCTCATCGCACAGCAAGGTATTACCCAGTCAATGTAAAAACGTCCTGGTTTGGTTGATAGTTGACCGACTCAGACGGTCATTTCTGTGTCAGTCGTCTAAAATACAATCATTCGGCAAGTCTTAATGTTCATTTTCTGCCTATCTCTGGCACAGGACTTGCTTTAATCCTTAATGACGCAAAAAGCGTCGGTAATTTGGCATGGCTGAAAATCAAACTGAGCATGGTACCCTGACTAATAATCGCCGAAAAAAGCGATTTTTGCTATTCGCATCGATACTTGTTGCGGCATCAATTCTCGGTACGATCGTTATTGTCTTATCACTGCAGTCACAGCAAGCACAAGATGAGACGTTGGAGGCTATTTATTTTACGGTCGAACCAAGCTTTAAAAAACATTTTATGGTGTCGGGTAGGCCACGCTTAATAGAGTTAGGGGTCATTTTTGTGCTGAGGGATGAGCGGTTACTCATACCGTTAACGACGCATGCACCCCGAATGAAAAGTGCCATAAGCTTATTACTAGGTGATCAACAGTTTGCCGAGTTAAAAAAGTTGCCTGGTCGAGAATTGTTAAAAGAAAAAATTTTACTTGCTGCTCAAGCGATCATGCAAGAAGAAGTCGGTGAAGACGGCATAGAAAAGGTATTATTTTCGAGCTATACCTTACAATAGAAATTGTTAATCACCATTGATCAATAAGAAAAACTGAACAATCAATAATTGGGTTATTCGTGTGACAGATGATATTTTATCTCAAGAAGAAATCGATGCATTACTTCATGGTGTAGACGACGGTGATATCGCTATTGAAAGTGATGTTTCGCAGGGTGATTTTTCAGATTATGATTTGACTTCTCAAGATCGCATCATTCGTGGTCGTATGCCCACACTTGAATTGATTAACGAACGGTTCGCTCGTCATACGCGAGTCAGTTTATTTAATATGCTGAGGCGCAGTGCGGAAGTATCAATTGGCGGTGTTCAGGTCCAAAAGTTTGGTGAGTATATCCAAACTCTTTATGTTCCAACCAGTTTAAATATGGTGCGCATACAACCTCTTCGAGGGATGGCACTGTTTGTCTTTGAGGCAAAGCTGGTTTTTAAGCTCGTTGATAATTTCTTTGGCGGAGATGGTCATCATGCAAAAGTGGACGGCAGAGAATTTACACCTACTGAATTACGTGTGGTTCAAATGTTACTTGACCAGGCGTTTAAAGACCTAGAAGAGGCTTGGAAACCGTTATTTGAAATCAATTTTGATTGTGTAGGTTCCGAAGTCAATCCAGCAATGGCTAATATTGTTAGTCCGAGCGAGGCCGTGATTGTCAGCTCTTTTCACATTGATCTTGACGGTGGTGGAGGCGACATGCATATCACTATGCCTTATTCAATGATTGAGCCAATAAAAGATATTCTTGATTCTGGTATGACCGGTGATGTTGACGAGGTTGACGAGCGATGGTTAAAAGCGCTGCGCAGAGATATTTTGCGTGCAAGTGTTGATTTAGAATGCACGGTGGTAGAAAAGAAAATGTCATTGAGAGACATTATTGACCTTAAAAAAGGCGATGTTATTCCAGTTGATATTCCTGAAGATCTTGTCTTGCGCGCAAATGGCGTGCCTATATATAAGACTCGCATGGGCACATCACGAGGTCATCTAGGGTTGGAAATAATGGGTAGAACCACCATTGATGAAACGGATTAATAAAACGGTTGATGGCTTAATAGTTATTCAATTTTTATATCTTTGAGGTATGACGATGAGTGAAGAAGAAGAAAGCACTATGAATGATGGTGAATCCGCAGACGATAATACGAATGCTGCTGTATTAAGTAATCTAGGTGCGCCGACGGGTCAATCATCAGATGGAATATTAAATGATAATCCTGACTTGGAAGTTGTACTGGATATACCCGTTAAAATTGCGATGGAAGTTGGGTCGACTCAAATTACAATTCGTAATTTACTGCAGCTTAATCAAGGCTCAGTTATAGAGTTAGAGCGTTTGGCCGGTGAGCCGTTAGATGTATTGGTAAATGGTACATTAATAGCCCATGGCGAGGTGGTTGTCGTGAATGAGAAATTCGGCATAAGAGTAACCGATGTCATTAGCCCATCGGAGCGAATTAAAAAATTAAAATAATAAAATCAATACACCCAGCTCGGTTGGGTTCAGTTTTAGGCTTACTTTTTTTGTCGCCATTAACGAAGGCGCAGAATCAGCTTGACGCAGTAACTCACGCCGATTCTGTTGCTAAGCTTGAACCTATTATCAATACAGGTTCGCTTATCCAAGTTGTATTGAGTTTAGTATTGGTAATCGGTGTCATTTACCTTCTGGCTTGGTATTTAAGGAGGCAACAATCATCGATAGGTCTTAGTCAAAATATGAGGGTTATTGCAGCCTTGTCGGTTGGTACTCGCGAGCGCGTTGTATTGGTGCAATTAGCAGACAAGCAGCTGTTACTTGGTGTTGGCTCAGGCAGCGTAAACTTGTTACAGGCGTTTGATGAGCCCGTATTAAAGGGCCATGAACACGGCCAGCACAGCACATTCGCAAGGTTGTTAGCACGACATTTACAATCTTCAAACGGTAATAAAGTCGAATCAGATCGCTCTTAACCCATAGGTTGCATTGTGAAAATCGCCAAAATCCTAATAGTTTGTCAATGTCTGTGTTTATTTTTCTTTGCATCTACCGGTTTTTCTCAGACAGTTGACGATCAAAACCTTGTCAATGATACCGCAACATCAAGTTTATCAGCATTAATGGCTCAACAGGGATCCCTTCCAGGGATTCCCGCGTTCACGATGTCGCCTCGCACGGACGGAGGAGAGGACTATACCGTCACGATTCAGATTCTGGCTGTGATGACCGCGTTAACATTACTACCCGCCTTTTTATTAATGATGACCTCTTTTACTCGCATAATTATTGTCTTTGCAATTTTGCGACAAGCCTTAGGGCTTCAGCAAACTCCGTCAAATCAAATTTTGTTAGGTCTGGCGTTGTTTTTGACGATTTTTATCATGCGGCCTGTTTTTGATACAGTCAACGTTGAGGCTTTACAACCTTACATGGAAGAAAAAATAACAGCAGGGGTTGCGTTAGATCGAGCCATTGTTCCAATTCATCGTTTCATGCGGGCTCAAACAAGAGAGTCAGACATCGATATGTTTGTTCGTATATCGGACGCTAAACCCGTAGCCGATGTGAGTGAATTACCGTTTTTTGTTTTGGCACCTGCTTTTTTGACCAGTGAGTTAAAGACGGCATTTCAAATAGGCTTTTTACTATTTATTCCGTTCTTAGTCATCGATTTAGTGGTCGCGAGTGTCCTGATGGCAATGGGTATGGTGATGCTGTCGCCTATTATTATTTCATTGCCGTTTAAGATAATGTTATTTGTATTAGTTGATGGCTGGGCGATGGTTATCGGCAGTTTGGCTGCAAGTTATGGGCTTTAATACGGCAATTAAAATGCTTATTGATCCTTTTAGTGAGCAAGGAGGTTTTCATTGAGTCCAGAATCAGTAATAGGCGTTTTCGGGCAGGCACTGTTTTTAGTGGTTGTATTGGTGGTGGCAATTATATTGCCTAGCCTGATTGTTGGTTTGATTATAAGTGTTTTTCAGGCAGCGACACAGATAAACGAACAGACATTAAGTTTTTTGCCTAGGCTAGTGGCCACACTAGTATCTTTAATGATTTTAGGCCCTTGGATTATCCAAGAACTGCTAGATATATCCCGATATGTATTTGAATCTATTGCTTATCTGACGCGGTAATGATCGAGGGAGCTTTGCTATTTGATCCTGCAGACCTGCTTAAATGGCTGGTGCATTTTTTGTTGCCCTTTTTTCGTATTGCTGCGTTTTTAACGGCTGTCCCTGTATTTGGTAACCAACTCGTCTCTCTTCGCATTCGATTGATTTTGGCTTTTTCAGCTGCCATTTTGGTGTTTCCCTTGTTACCAGCACTTCCTGTCATAGACCCATTATCGCTGAAAATGGTCTTTTTAATTATCGAGCAATTGCTCATTGGCCTGGGACTGGGTTTTTTAGTGCAAATATTCTTTCATGTATTTGTTATGGCTGGTCAAATGATTGCGATGCAAATGGGTCTTGGTTTCGCTTCGATGATCGATCCAACTAATGGAGTGTCTGTTGCTGTTTTGAGTCAGTTTTACGTGTTATTGGTGACACTTTTGTTTTTGGCTTTTAACGGTCACCTAGTAGCATTTGAAGTGGTTATAGAAGGGTTTAAATTTTTACCCATAGGCAGCGGTATGCTTTCCCAGTCAACTCTTTACACAATTGCTGCGGCCGGCAGTTGGATGCTCTCTTCGGCTGTATTGCTCGCTTTGCCTGCGGTAACGGCTATATTAATTGTTAATTTTGCGTTTGGTATTATGACTCGTGCAGCGCCCCAATTAAATATATTTTCTTTGGGTTTTCCTTTTACACTGATGTTTGGTTTGTTTATTCTATGGGTATCATTGGCAGGCTTTTTACCGCAATATCAACAGCTCAGCGCTTATATATTTAGATTGTTAAATCAGTTATTTTTATCTTGAGAGTTGACCTTTAAAGGGAGTCAGTAATCTATGCTCCAAGACTCATTATCCTTCATGATAGTAACAATAGGGTTGACTAATTATTGTATGATGCTTTGTCGATGATTTATAGATTGGAGTTAAAACTGTGAACAATAAAAAAATTCTTATTACTGGTGTGACGGGTCAAGTTGGGTTTCCTTTTGCCTTACACCATGTTGAAAATAATGAAGTCTGGGCTATTGCCCGTTTCGGCGACGTGAAAAAAAAAGCCGCGCTAGAAAAAGCGGGAGTTCATTGCCGTGTTATTGATTTGTGTGATGGAGAGTATGGTGATGTTCCCAATGATTTTGACGCTGTCTTTCACTTTGCGGTAGCGCGTATTAAAGAAGATGATTTTGAACATGAATTGTCGGCTAACGCTGAGGCAACTGGCAAGTTAATGAGCTTCTGTCGTAATGCTAAAGCTTTTTTTCATTGTTCCACTTCGGGCGTCTATCAATCAGTAGGCCATGAATTATTAACTGAAACGTCGTCTTTAGGTGATAATCATCGCGCTATGATGCCAACCTATAGCATCGGTAAAATCGCGGTGGAGGCAGTGGTACGTTTTTGCGCACAGGAGTATAACTTGCCGACGGTGATCGCCCGATTGAATACCCCTTATGGTGAGAGTGGATGGCCTTTCTATCACTTAATGATGATGCAGCACAATATTGACATCACGGTTCATAGTGACCGCCCATCTGAGTATACCTTAATTCACCAAGACGATATAAACCGTCTGGCTCCTATGTTGTTAGCTGAGGCTTCTGTGCCAGCTGAGATATTTAATCTCAGTGGTCAAGAGCATGTCAGTATTGAAGAGTGGGTAGCTTATATTGAGTCATTAACGGGCTTAACGGCTAACATTAAAGTGACATCTGACACGCTCGAGAGTGTTAAGACAGACAATACTAAACTGCAAGAAAAAGTAGGGTCTGCTGAAGTGACTTGGCGCGAAGGTATTCGAGCAATGGTTGAGAAAGCAGGTGCACTTAACGTGTAAGCATGCGATTGATTTAAAAATGTTGCTCAGTAAATCGGAGACTTGCCGCTTGCTGAGCGTCAAAGAATTCTTGCACCACCGTTTGTATAATGTCATCAACCGAGTCAATTGAGTCTATCATAGCGACCGATTGCCCAGCAAAAGCGATGCTTGCATTCATCTCTCCGCCAAAATAAACTTTTTGTATTGCTGCTAAGGTTTCATTTTCTACGCTGCCTTGTTGTTCTATTGCTGCAGAATGATCGGTTTTTAAAACTCGCATCCAAGGCTTCGAATTTGTATTGATAATCCTCGTTTCCTCATCGCGAGCAGCCGCGATTGCATTTTTATAATTATCATGAACTGGGCTTTCTTTGCTGCACACAAAACGTGTTCCCATTTGAATACCTTCTGCGCCAGCTGCAAACGCTGCCGCCATAGAAAACCCGTCGGCTATCCCGCCAGCGGCCACCATGGGTATGTCACTCTTACGTCTAATGGCTCTTAACAAGACCAGGGTTGAAACCGCTGCAGGATTTTTAAATCCGCCACCTTCATGTCCCTCGACGATAAGCCCATCAACGCCTGCTTTAATTGCTTTTTCAGCAAGCTTTAATGAGGCTACTGAATGATAAACGATAATGCCCGCGGCCTTTAATGTATGAATATACTTGCTAGGGTCGCCCGCAGAAGTGGTGACAAATTTGACGCCAGCATTAATAACCTGTTCCACAGTGGTGGGATTATTCAACAACATTAGAGGTAAATTTACACCAAACGGCTGATCAGTTAATTCAGCCATGTTGTGTATTTCAGCTAGGCAGTTTTCAACTTCTCCAGAAGATGTTTCTATCATGCCAAAGCCACCAGCGTTACAAACAGCTGAAGCTAAAGACGCGCGAGCTATCCAGCCCATGGGTGATTGAATAATAGGATATTGGCAGCCAAGATGAGTTAATACGCGATTCAAAGCCAGTCTCATTTATTGGTTAGGCGCAAGCAGGGCAAGTAATTCAGTATCCGGCGACATTTCACCATCTCTTCTAAGTGGTTGAATGCACACATGATCGGCGCCTGCTTGCCAGTGATCTTCAATTCTTGATCGAATGGTTTTTTCATCGCCCCAAGCGACAATGGCATCGACTAAGCGATCGCTGCCACCGTTTTCAAAATCATCATTGTCGAATCCTAACTCTAATAAATTATTACGATAATTTGGCAGACTCAAATAAGTTCCCATGTGTTGTCTGCCAGCAAATCGCGCTTTTTCGCTGTCAGTCTCAAGCAGTACTGCTTGTTCTGGACACAGTAATGCAGTATCACCTAGCAACACTCTTGCTTTGGCAGTGTGTTCCGCAGTGACAAAATAGGGGTGCGCGCCCTGAACCTTTTCGGCTGAAAGCTTTAGCATATTGGTTCGCAATGCACCTAATAAAATGGGTGCTTGATCTTCAGCTTCTGGGCCCATGTAGAATGCCGCTTCCATATTGTCTAAATATTTTCGCATTTGAGTCACTGGCTTTTTATAATCATGACCACGTAAATCACTGACCATCGGTGCATGTGACACGCCCAAGCCGAGTATGAAACGTCCTGGTGCGAGTTCGGCTAAGGTCTTTTTTCCAGCATTGGTGGCCATTGGGTCACGGGCATAAATATTGGCGATACCGGTAGCAAAAATAAGTTCTTTTGTTTGCGCGGCTAAATAGCCAATAATTGCGAATGGATCTCGACCCACCGCTTCGGGCAACCACAGTGCCGAATAGCCCCATTCTTCAATTTTTTTAGCGAATGCTGCTGCTTCTGTGGCACTGTAATTGTCAATAAAACTCCATACGCCAAGTTTACCTAATTGTGTTTTCATGTTGATGTCCGTCATTAATGAATGTTAGTTATATCAGCTGCCATAAAAGCATCGCCGAGAGTTTCTTTTCCGTCGAGACTTTTAACGGCTCTGTCGGTGCTGTGAAGTATTTGACGGCTATAGCAAATTTGTCCGATATGCTTCCCTGTACAGAGTTCGAGTGCTGCTTCAACCATCACTTCGATGGGTTCAACCATGTCTGGATTCTTTTTTGCGATATCGATAACATAACTAGCACCTTCGGTTAGAACAATAGCTTCAGGTGCTAGTGTATTCATGTAGATATGATCGCCATAAATTTCATGGGAAAGCCCTTCGGTGTAACGGTCTAGAGCGGCCTTGGTGGCACCATAGGCCACGCAGATATGAGCCGCTTCAGGTCGGTCGCGATAGGGAACATGTGGTTGAAATGCGGTGGCGCTACTGATATTCAAAATCCAGCCACTTTTGTTTTTTCGCAGGATTGGCAGTAATTGCTGTGCCAGATCAATGGGCGCATTAACGTTTAGGTCAAACATCCAGCTTCGCTCCGCACTGCTCGACAGGCTAGGCATTTGCATTTTTGCCCCGGCTGCATTGTTCACAAGTATATCAATAGGTCCAAAAACCGTTGAAGCCCTCTCAATTAATGTATCTCTAGCACTATTATCGCAAAGATCGCAGGCAATAGCGTGTGCTTGCCCGCCATCGGCTTGAATGCCAGCAACGGTATCTTCTAATGTCCCCTGCAGATTGCCGTGACTGCCTAAGCGAGAAGCAACCGCAATGACTTTAGCGCCTTCTGCTGCAAATCGGTAAGCGATAGCTCTGCCGATGCCTCTGGATGCGCCCGTGACGAGGGCGATTTTGCCGTTTAATTCATTCATAACTTATCCTAGTTTGCGTTGCCGCCAAAAATATCAGGGTTTTCAGAGGGTCTATCCCAGCCGTAAAGAGTGAAGAATTCATCGAGTTGTTGCTCAATCTGTTCAACAGAAAGACCGTCATATTCTTCAATACTATAGCGAAAATGAGTTTTATGGGATTTTTCTTTTTGTTCATGATCAATTAAGTGCTGGTCATATTCTTCTGATACAGTCATTCCTAAGGCTTCATAGAGATCGTGAATGGTTTGCCTTGGCTCTGTCGTTAACTGACGATAGTCTACTAATTTATGCGGTACCTGAGGGTATTTCTCCAAGACGGCTTTAGGGTGAGTAAAGCTTTCAAAGCATGTTTGGGTCAGCAGTTCTAAGGAGGTGACATAGTCTTTTTTGCGCCAGTTTTTGCCTTGCCAGCTTACTTCAACGATTTTGAGAAGACTGGGAATGCACTCTAGTGGATTCCGCACCATAACAACGATTTTCGCATCGGGGAATGCCTCAATTAATGTTTCAGTCCAACCGCACATAACTGGATTTTTACTTAAATGAATGGCTTGTCCGCCGTTTAGTAGCAACTGGCGCTTAATGATCTCTTTATAGTGGCGCATCCATCGAACTTTCTTTTTAGGCATGCTGTCGACATGAAACATATCGATGACGTCCATTAACGGTATGTCCGTTGACCACTGCTGTGTGACAAAGGCAGCCCGCATCGAAAACTGATCCTCTTCTGCGTTCCAAAAGCTCATGTAATGCATATGCCTAAAAGGCCCAAACATATCATCGTCCAGTTTTACCAGCCTACGTTTAATAGGGCCACCAAAAATATGCTGATCAACCCAGCCAAGCATCCGAATAACTTTTTTTTCAGTTAAAGACGGGAAGAACATTTCCCAATATAAAAAGTCATTAAATTTATCACCATCTGCGGACATTAATCGATGCATCATGGTTGTACCGCTGCGAGCATGACCAATAATGAAAATAGGCTGGATTATTTTCTGCAGCCAGAGACGTGGGAAAAACACATAATCTAATAGAAAAAAAACAGCATGAAAGCTACTTTCAAGAGGAACTAAGATTAATAATTTAAATAAGGTCTTGCGACGAAGAGGCCAGTCCTTTAGTCCCCAGACATGTTTCAAGACTTTATAATAGTAGTCAAAATCAAAATACATAGGTATACCTTTTTTGCTAGCGTTTATTAGTATAACTTTACTGATGCTTAGTCGTGATGCAGTTAGTAAAGTCATTTTAAACCTAAAGAGGGCATGTGATGGTTTTAAATAACGGTAACCATCACTTTTCAGCTATTTTTCCACGGTTATCGGCATGTATTGGTTTAAGGTTGGCCTCTTTATTGCAGAATATTAGTTTTACAGTCTTTTTAGGTAAAAGGTGACGTAAAACCGTCAGTGGATATTAATGGCAGAAGAAGAGAACGGCCAAGAGAAAACCGAAGACGCCACGTTTAAACGGCTTGAAAAAGCGAAAGACGAAGGTCAGGTTGCTCGATCACGTGAATTGGGGACTACCTTATTGTTAATGACGGGTGGTTTTTGCTTATTGATCTTTGGCTCTGATCTGAGCGCGAAAATTCAATCGGTCATGACGACAAATTTTACTTTTGATCGTGTGTCAGCGATGGATCCTAACAGAATGATATCTCATTTATCCTTGTCTATAGAAGCATTGCTGTCAGTAGTGGGTACTATTTTAGTCTTGCTAATGCTTGCAGGCGCGCTAGGCGCTATAGGCTTAGGCGGTTGGATTTTCTCACCAAAGCCGATTCAGCCAAAATTGAGCCGTCTTAATCCTATTTCAGGGCTCAAGCGAATGTTTTCTCTAAAATCTTTGGTTGAATTATTAAAGGCAACTGCTAAATTCTTATTAGTTGCTTTGGTAGCGAGTGTGATTTTATACCAAATGAAAGGCGACTTACTGTCTATCGGTCAGCAATCCATTCGGCCGGCAATAAGTCATGCGAGTTGGATAATTATTTGGTCCGCTATTGGCATGAGTGCCGCTACTATTTTAATAGCACTCATAGACGTGCCTTTTCAAATTTTTGATAATGCCCAAAAGTTAAAAATGACGCGTCAACAAGTCAAGGACGAGTTCAAAGATTCGGAAGGAAAGCCAGAAGTTAAGAGTCGTATTCGTCAACTGCAACGAGAATTAGCTCAAACGAGAATGATGTCGGCTATTCCGGATGCCGATGTAATTATCACAAACCCAGAACATTTTTCTGTCGCGTTGAAATATGACGCTGAGGGCTTGTCTGCGCCTATCGTTGTTGCCAAAGGCGCAGATCAAATTGCAATTAAAATTAGGGAAGTTGCCTCTGCCCATAAGGTGCCTATTATGCAATCTCCACCATTAACGCGAGCAATTTTTTATAGCACGGAGATCGATCAAGTGATTCCTGCCAAGCTCTATCTCGCTGTTGCCCAAGTGTTGGCTTATATCTATCAATTGCGTCAGCGGCCAACGTATCGACCCTCGCCGGGTCCCATTCGCAACAGCCAGTTAAATCAGCAGCTAGAGATTCCCGAAGAACTGCAATTTAATGCTGCTGGCAATCTTGTGTCTTAGTTCACAAAATGGTTTAAAAACAATAAGAAGCGCAGTCTGTATCAAGACTTGGTTTGGTTCTTGCAACAGTAATTATACGGGGTTTTTGGTGTCAATTTTGTGTCACCTTTAATTAATTTGATCTTTTATCGAGATGATTCCTTTTGACGACTGAGCAAACAATTTCACGATTTGGTAATGCAGCACAGGGCAATCTGGGGGTTCCTTTCTTGCTGCTTACGATGCTCGGAATGATGACTTTACCCGTCTCTCCATTCATTCTTGACACGCTTTTTTCCTTTAATATTGCACTATCCATCGTTGTCCTGCTAGTGTCGGTTTATGCTTTGAGGCCGCTAGATTTTGCTGTTTTTCCAACCATTTTATTAATTGCTACCTTACTTCGTTTGTCTTTAAATGTGGCATCAACACGCGTTGTCCTTCTCGAGGGCCATACCGGTGGGGATGCAGCGGGCAAAGTGATTCAATCCTTTGGAGAAGTGGTCATTGGGGGAAATTACGCGGTTGGTCTTGTGGTATTTTTAATCTTGATGATTATTAATTTCGTTGTTGTTACCAAAGGTGCAGGTCGCATCTCTGAAGTTAGTGCGCGCTTTACGCTCGATGCAATGCCCGGTAAACAAATGGCCATCGATGCCGATTTAAATGCCGGCATTTTAAGCCAAGACGAAGCAAAGTTAAGGCGCCAAGAAGTTGGCAGTGAAGCCGATTTTTATGGCGCAATGGACGGCGCGAGTAAATTTGTTCGAGGCGATGCTATTGCTGGGATATTAATTTTAGTGATTAATATTATAGGTGGCATTGGCATTGGCATGTTGCAACACGACTTATCGTTTGGCAATGCGATGGAGGTTTTTACTTTACTGACCATAGGGGACGGATTAGTTGCACAGATACCCTCTTTATTATTGTCTACAGCAGCTGCAATAATGGTCACAAGGGTGAACAGTGAAAGTGATATGCGAGAGCAGGTCCTTGATCAAATGTTCGCCTCTCCAAAAGCATTAACCGTGGCTGCCATGATTTTGACTGTAATTGGCGTGATACCTGGCATGCCGCATTTTGCTTTTCTGAGTCTAGCGCTTGTTTGCGTCATTGGTGCGGTGTTAATCCAGCGAAAAATCCTGAGACAAGAACAGTCACTAATCGAGCAGCAGCAAGCCCATCAACTAACAGCGTCTGAGCAATCACAAAATTCCGGCGCTGACTTGGTTTGGGACGACGTTGCCCCCGTTGATATGATTGGGCTTGAGGTGGGTTATCGATTAATTCCTATGGTTGATAAGAATCAATCGGCAGAATTACTGAGTAGAATTAAGGGAATACGAAAAAAATTATCTCAAGAGATTGGTTTTCTTATTCCTTCTGTGCATATTCGGGATAATTTAGACCTACAACCGAATGCTTACCGAATCTCTTTAATGGGCGTGAGTATTGCCGAGGCAGAGGTTTTTCCTGACAAACATTTAGCCATTAATCCAGGTCAAGTGTTCGGTGATGTAGACGGTACGCAGATTAAAGACCCCGCATTTGGTTTGGATGCTGTTTGGGTCGAAAGCAGTGTCAAGGACCATGCTCAGACTTTAGGTTATACCGTCGTTGATGCAAGTACGGTCATTGCTACTCACATGAATACACTGTTGCAAAAGCACGTCAATGAATTATTAGGTCATGAGGAATTGCAACAAATGCTGGACCGTTTGGCGCGTCACTCACCCAAGTTAGTTGAAACTTTGGTGCCTGATACCTTAAGTATGGGGCAGTTGTTAAAAGTTTTAAAAGGCTTGCTTGCTGAGCAGGTACCCGTTCGTGATTTTAGAACTATAGCCGAGACTATTGTGGCTAATGCGGCCATCAACCAAGACGCCGGTCAATTAATTGAGTTGGTGAGAGCGGCTTTATCGCGATCGATTGTACAAGAAGTTTTTGGAACCACGTCTAACTTATCCGTAGTGACTCTAGCGCCAGCGATGGAACAGATGTTAATGAGTTCTGCTAACTCAAACAATATTGCTGATGTCACGCTTGAGCCTGGTTTGGCTGAGCAGTTGCAACGCTCAATTAATGATGCAGCACAATCACAAGTTATGAAAGGCAGTCCTGCAGTGCTTTTAGTGCCGGCCTTATTGCGGCCAATATTGGCAAAGTTCGTTCGTTTTAGCGCACATGCGCTGCATGTTTTATCTTACAACGAAATACCCGATGACAAACAAGTGACGATTGAAGCGACAGCGGGCTGAATGCCGTCTGTTTGATGTTATTTACACAGGAGATTACCATGCAAGCCACGGCAATGACAAAAGAGCAACGGTTTGTTGCAAAAGATATGAGTCGAGCTATCCGCAAACTCCATGAAGCGTTAGGGCCAGAGGCCATTTTATTGTCTTCAAGAAAATTAGAGGACGGTGTAGAGGTGATAGCTTTGCCTGCCGGTGAAGAGCCTTCAGCTGACAGTATTTATGCCCCGACCAGTGAGCGACGATCAAATCAACGACGCCGAACCGATCACATACAAAATCAAGATCGTTTAGCCTCAACCAATTTGCCCTTAACGGATGATATAAGCACGCCTGCCGCGCGCTTAGCGGTCTCAATTGGCGAAATGAAAAATCCTTATTCAGAGCCAAGTGGCTTAGAAGAGTTGCAACGTGAACTGCAGCAGGTTAAACACATGCTAGAAGAAAAAGTCCAGCGGCAGGGGAAGCATGATGATATATTTACTAGGCCTATTCAGTATGGTTTGTTGAACCGTTTATTAGATTTAGGTTTTAGTCTCGAGATGGCCAGACCTTTAGCAGAAGGGCTTGATTTAGATGATGAGCTAATAAGCGCTACGAATATTGAAAATAAACTTGCACATGCATGGTCACTTTGTCTCGATAGGTTGCATGCAAAAATGCCGATCGCGAGTGAAGATGCGTTAATTAACGGGGGTATCTTTTCCTTTGTTGGTCCTAGCGGTTCAGGTAAAACATCCGCGTTGATAAAGCTGGCTACTCGTTGGTTGCTTGAGCATTCGGTTGAAGACATTGCGATAATTTCTGTTTCTAACGAGACTGAGTCGATTCATCGCTTATCGGCCATGACCAAAATTCCTGTATACCTCGTCGATAAGAAACATACCTTGGCTGAAAGATTGGCTCAATGTTCAATGCGTCGATTGGTGCTAATTGACACGTCGGGTTTAAAGTCAGATGCACCGCAACATCAAGAAGATCTTCACTATTTGGCGAGTTTGCACCAGCTAAAAAGTTTTATTGTTCTGCCTGCAACGGGCGATCATCGATGGTGTAAAAAAGCCATAGCGGATTATCTATCAGCGAATACCGTCGGTTGTATTTTATCGAATATCGACCAAATTGAGACTATCGGTGAAATTATTTGTGTGTTGATGGCGCATCAATTACCCATCAATTATCTCAGCGAAGGCGAATTACTTCCTCATTATATCTATATGCCAACGGCTTCTGAGCTAATGCTGACCCTAGGTGATGATTATTCCAGTTGTTAGTCAGGGTCAACTAAGGCAGTATATTATTCTTAAAAAAGACCTTATTTGTAGGATGACTTTTAAGTGAATGCAAAGCCCAAATTTCGTCGCGATCGCGATCAACCTCACAATACTCGCGTTATTGCTATTTCAGGCGGTAAGGGTGGTGTTGGCAAGTCGAATGTCACCATCAATTTAAGTGTTTGTCTGTCTCTTTTGAATCAACGAGTTATGATTCTTGATGCCGACTTAGGCTTGGCAAATATTGACGTTTTGCTGGGTTTAAAAGTCCAGCGTAACTTAGAAGATGTCTATTTAGGCAAGTGCGATCTTCAAGATGTTTGCTTACAGGGGCCTCATGATGTTCGCATTATCCCATCGAGTTCTGGCACGCAGTCAATGGTTAATTTAAGCAGTCAGCAGCATGCTGGTTTAGTGCATGCTTTTAGTGATTTTGCTGATACTATTGACACTCTGGTTATAGACACCGCAGCGGGCATATCAGACTCGGTTATTCAATTTATTCGCGCCGCGCAAGAGGCATTAATCGTTGTTTGCGACGAGCCATCTTCATTGACCGATGCTTATGCTTTGATTAAATTATTGCATCGGGATCATGGGGTTGATGAGTTTCGAATCGTTGTTAATCAAACCCGCTCAGTTAAAGAAGGTATTCAGCTTTATCAGAGACTGCTTAATACGGCTAATCAATTCTTGGATGTGCAGCTGCGATATGAAGGCGATATTCCTTATGACGATGCTTTGAGAGAAGCCGTTAAGCAACAGCAGGCAGTCACCGTAAGATCACCGAGAAGCCAGTCAGCAAAAGCATTTAAGCGTTTGGCTGAACGTGTTTTAGATTGGCCGGTTAAGAATCATCCCAGTGGTGAACTTGAATTTTTTGTTGAACAGCTTCTTTCTGGCCCTCAAACGTAATGGCCAGTTAAATCTGACTTCGATTGACAGCTACAACCATCTTCACAACGTCTTCTATTACAGCCAATGTTATTCGTTAGGCGTTTTAAAACACCGTCTAATATTGACTCTAAAGTTCAGATTGATGGTTTTTTTCACTCTGAATAGCTGGCTAGATTCTGGAGTTCTTCTAAACTTAACCAAGTCGTTAATGAAATCAATATAAAACGCTTCGGTTATTCGCTTAATTTAACCATAAGACATTGATTTAATTAACTTTTATTATAGTTTTTTGGCATGGGAATACCCGCTGTGAATGACTTGGCATTAGATCCGTCGGTTCGATTAAATAGACAGCTTAAGCAACTGCTTACGCTGATAAAGCGCTTTATTTATAATAAAAATACAGTTGATAATCAAAAGGTTGCTGAGATTTTATTGGCGATTAAAGATTCCTTAAAGCACGTTCAAGCTTCTGAGGCAGATTCTGAGCATTGTCATCGTTTATTGTCTAAGGCATTTTTGTTGATACAAACGGCGCCGCATTTTGTCGACCCCGTCACATTTTTAGAGAATAAATCATCAACGAATATTGTTCCTATTCGATCACATTCATTCGATCTTGCTGATGCCAGTTTTGATCGGATTTTAGAAGCCAGTGATTCTTTGAACCCAGAATACTTTAATAGTCATCTTGACCAATGTATAGAGACACTTTTAACAGAACCGAACTTACTTAATACCAACAACAATACACAAAAGACTAAGCCAAGGCATTTAACAATGGTTGCTTCTAGTGAGCCTTTTTTAGGTTTTCATTTAGGTTCAAAGATGAAGCCTGGTTTGGACCTTAAGGAAGGAAAATAAACGCGGTGGATATATTAACTATAGTAGGCGTCATTATTGGCTTTGCTGCAATTATAGGTGGAAACTTTCTTGAGGGCGGTCATTTGCTAGCACTCGTTAATGGCCCAGCTGCATTGATAGTATTGGGCGGTACGATTGGCGCAGCTGTTTTACAAACACCAAAAGACGTTTTGTTCCGCTCTATTAAGCTATTTGTTTGGATGATCAAGCCGCCAGCCGATGATTTTGAGGAGTTGCACAATAAGATCATTGACTGGGCTAAAGTGGCAAGAAAAAACGGCTTATTGGGTTTAGAAAAAGTTGCTATGGTCGAAGGGGTAAGTTATTCAAAAAAAGGCTTGCAGCTATTGGTTGATGGAAATGAGCCAGAGCAAATTAGATCTGTAATGGAGCTTGAGCTGTATGCCCGCGAGCGGCGAAACATTGAGGCGGCTAAAGTGTATGAAGCGATGGGCGGTTATGCTCCGACTATCGGTATTATTGGTGCTGTTATGGGTTTAATTCATGTGATGGGTAATTTGGCTGATCCAAGTATGTTGGGGGGAGGTATTGCAGTAGCGTTTGTTGCAACGATTTATGGTGTTGGAATAGCAAACTTATTTTTTATACCCGTAGCCAATAAACTACAAGCATATGCTCGACATGAGTCACATGTTAGAGAGATGCTTATAGAAGGACTTATGGCAATTGCTGATGGCGATAATCCACGAAATATATCTGAAAAATTGCAAGGCTTTTATCGAGATTCGGATTAATCGAGAATAAAAATATAACAGGTGCGTAATCATTTTGAGTAGAATTAATTATCAACATAGGACTAGAGCATCTAGTTCGAACCTTTCAGATCATGGCGCAGGTCAAGAACGTTGGTTAGTTTCTTATGCCGACTTCATGACTTTATTAATGGCATTTTTCGTGGTGATGTACTCTATATCGAGTGTGTCAGAGCAAAAGTATCGTGTTTTATCAAACACCTTTTCAGGTGCATTTAATACCAGCGATAATGCAGGAATGCCATCTGACCAAGTTCAGGGTGATCCCTTGCTATCAGACCATGAAATAAAGCAGTTCGAGCTTGTTAGTGAGTTTGAGTCAACCCCTAATATTTTTAATTCATTAACAGCTAACTTGGACGAAAACTTTCAATCATTGATTGACGAAAAATTAATTACTCTAACGGGTAATGAGCATTGGCTTCAGATTGAATTACAGTCAGCTATTTTATTTGGTGTTGGTGGTGCAGTAATTCATCGTTCAGCAGAGCCTATTATTGAGCAAATTAGTGGTATGTTAATGCCCTATGGAAATGTTGTTAAAGTCGAGGGATTTACCGATAATACGCCCATCAAAAACAGCACTTTCGATTCGAACTGGGAATTATCAACTGCAAGGGCGACTGCAGTAGTCAGGCTAATGATATCTCAAGGGATTCAACCCAATAGATTAGCCGCAGTTGGTTACGGTGAATATCAGCCAGCGGTTACTAACGACAGTGCTGAAAGTCGCGCTAAAAATCGTAGAATTGTGTTGATGATATCGACAGATGATAGTTTGCGTCCTCATGCTGATGAGATTATTTCCGTTGATAAAAACCTGTATGCTGGCAGAGATTTTATTGATAAAAAAATTCCGGTCACCCGTTCGCTCAAGCGGCAAAGTACCCCTCAAACGGTTTCGGCTGAAGACGAGATTTTGCCGCATGTTAGGCAGGTTCGCTTACGCGACGGCGGCCTTCTTTTCACGCAGTAGCTTGCGCAGTGTCTTATTTGACCAGTCACTAAGCTGGCTTTACACCCGTCTTACTGGTCGTTTATCGATCGCATTTCTCAGCGGGCCTCTTTTCGCTTCGTCAAACCAGTGTTTTTGTTCAGTTCTATGAATTTGTCCTTGTACTTACAAGCGGACTAATAGAAAATTGCCTGCATAGAAATGATGCCTCTGTATCTATGATTGAATTGCCGATGCGATTATGCAGTTATCCACGCTGGCAGTTAACATAAAGAAGCTATTAAGGGGCTTATGCTAAATTATTTTAGCCAGGAGTTATTAAGTGCGGGTATGGGCGGTAGCAAACCAAAAAGGTGGCGTAGGCAAAACAACGAGCACAGTTTGTTTGGCGGGCTTGTTGGCGGAGCAAGGTCACAAAGTTTTAGTCATCGATTTAGATCCTCACGGTTCTCTTACGAGCTACTTTGGTTATGATCCGGATTCATTAACCAGCAGTACGTATCAACTTTTTCAGGGTGAAGAAACGGCGACTAAAGACAGTATCCTTTCTTTGGTTGTGGATACCTCAGTACCTGGCTTATCGTTAATTCCGACTTCACCGGCATTAGCGACCGTCGAGCGTCAGATGACAGGCAAAGATGGCATGGGCCTTCGTGTTGGAAAAGCGATGAACGTCATTAACGCAGAATTTGATTATGTATTGCTCGATTGCCCACCCGTTCTTGGTGTGTTAATGATCAATGCACTGGCCGCTTGTGAGCGTTTATTGGTGCCCGTCCAAACAGAATTTTTAGCACTTAAAGGCCTCGAACGTATGACTAGGACGATGCAAATGATTCAGAAAGCTAGGCCGCAGCCACTGACATTTACTATTGTGCCGACAATGTTCGACCGCCGAACACAAGCGTCCACTTCTTCTTTAAATACCTTGCGTAAGCAGTACGCTGAAAACTTATGGCGATCAACGATTCCCGTCGATACCAAGCTACGTGACGCCAGTCGATTAGGTAAGGTTCCATCCCAGCATGATCCAGATGGACGCGCAGTCAGGGCTTATCGGCAACTGGTCAATTTTATTTTGTCAGAAGACCAGAAAGCATTAGAAAAGCAAACATCAGAGCAATTAACCGCGTAAATTAAGCTCGCTGTAAGGTCCTAATTTTGCATACTGAAACTTCAGATTCTCTTAATTATTCTGCTTCCGATCAAACGGTGCAGTCGTATATTGACAGCTTAATGTTGGACTCTGGCATGTCTAATGCTGCCAGTAAAATACGGCCTCAAGCGTCCGCTCCCGATACTCAGAGCTTAGAACCCGCTTCTAAACAATCCTCTCGATTTATTAAGCAGCTAGAATTAGCACAACGAAACACTTCAAAATCAAAAGTAGGTCAACCGTCCGAGAGTGTTCAGCAAATACCGCACTGGGCCATGTCTTCATTCAAGTGCTTATCGTTCAAAGTGGCAGGTCTTAAATTAGCGGTGCCTGCAAGATTTATTCGTTCAATGGAATTATTAGAGTTAGAGCCTATTAATTTAGCTTCAAATGATGAAGACGCTCCGGCTAATAGCCTAGTTTTAGGGGTTGCATTAATTCCCAATGCAGAGCAAGCCTTAGTCTCCACTCAGATTGTAGACACCGCTAAGGTCGTGATGCCCGAGCGATATGATGCATCAATGACTGAGGCATATCGGCATGTACTCACATTTCACCATTGTGCCTGGGCACTGGCCATCGATTCGTCGGGTGGTGAACTTCAACTTGCCTCCAAGCAGGTTCGTTGGCGAAGTGCTCATACTCGTCGAGAGTGGCTTGCCGGAACAGTCGTCGATAAGATGTGTGCATTGATCGATATTGATGTACTTGATCGTCAGATGTTAGCTAATGCTGTTCTGCAAGGTCACGATTAGATGGCTATTCCTTTAAATACACTTTTTTGGCCTTTTATTTTGATCTTCACTGCGTTGGTTATTGTGGTTTATTTTTTTATTCTGCAAAGAACCCATCGCGAGCAATTATTGCATTTAGAGTCAGAGGTCAAGCAATTAAGGTCCTCCTTGGCTATATTTGATGATGGCTCCCAAGGCATTGGTCGGCGATTGGTGGCGGCTGAAAAACAATTAAAATCCGTCCTTTCTGATCAATCCCAGATGAAGCAGCAGGCCAGTCAGCAGATATACACTGAAGCGGCTGAATTGGTGGCCGCCGGCCTCTCGATTGATCAAATCCTGTCCAAGAGTGACATATCTCGAGCGGAAGTCGAGCTCATGGTTCTCTTGAGAGACAAGCCTTAGCAGTGATCGAGTCGCTCGCTAGGGATGCCTGTCACCGTGATCTGCCAAGTTGGTTGATCCTTTGATAAACTCTCGGTTTCAATGCCTGTTCTGTGTAACAAAAACCGGTTCTAAAGCTTTGCGAATGGTCTTGGCTGTGGTATAAAGACGCGCCTGTTTATTGACGCACGGTAACTTTTGCCATTCGATCCATAAGCGGGATGCTTTTTAACCAGTTATTCGGCGGTTCTGACGGTCATTTTTCTGTCTAGAAAGCATAATGTTATGAAACTATTACTAATGTCGCACGCACATCGTCACATTGCTCAGGGTGCAGGTAACCATACGCTGTTTAGCTTCGGGTTAGTTGTTGGGTCAATGGGGTGAGCGGAGGCCTAACCCGAACGAAAGGAAAATATTATGTCTATCACAGTTAGTATGCGTGAGTTACTTCAAACTGGCGCTCATTTTGGTCATCAAACTCGCTATTGGAACCCTAAGATGGCACCTTATATATTTGGTGCTAGAAACAAGATTCATATTATCAATCTTGAGCAGACAGTCCCTGCACTCAATGAAGCATTGGCATTCGTTGAACGTCTATCGGCAAGCAAGAATAAAGTTCTGTTTGTCGGCACCAAGCGTGCAGCAGGTAAAATCATTAAAGAGGAGGCTGAGCGATGCAATATGCCTTATGTAAGCCACCGTTGGTTAGGCGGTATGTTAACCAACTATAAAACGATTAGAGCATCGATTAAACGTTACAGAGAGCTTGCGGCGCAAGAAAAAGATGGCACGTTCGATCTCTTAACAAAAAAAGAAGCGTTGATGCGCCGTCGTATGAAAGACAAGTTAGAGAAAAGTATTGGCGGCATAAAAGACATGGGCGGTTTGCCAGATGCACTTTTTGTCATCGACGTTGATCATGAGCGTATAGCTATTACTGAAGCTAACAAATTGGGTATTCCTGTTATCGGTGTAGTGGACAGCAACAGTAATCCTGATGGCGTTGATTATGTCATTCCAGGCAATGATGATGCTATTCGAGCGGTTAAGTTATACGTCTCAAAAATAGCGGATGCTTGCTCGTCAACTGATTCTGTAACAGCAGAACTTGCGGCTAAAGATGAATTCGTTGAAGAGGCAGGTGACGCATCTGCTCCTGCAAGTGAGTAACTGAAAAGCTAAATTATTGTGTTTAGTTATTGGGTTGAGTCATTAAATGTTTAATTGGTGACAAAAAAGGGAGTTTCACTCCCTTTTTTGTCAATCAGCTGCCTGCGTTTCAATGAGTGTTTAAACTTCCAGTCAGCAACTTTTTGTAACTTTTTGTAGAATATAATTCATTTGGAGGACAGTTGTGATGGCTATTTCGGCATCCATGGTTAAAGAATTACGCGATCGGACAGGTTTGGGTATGATGGAGTGTAAAAAAGCACTTGCTGAAGCCGGTGGTGACATTGAAGTTGCTATAGAAGATTTGCGTAAATCAAGCGGTATGAAGGCAGCTAAAAAAGCTGGTCGAACAGCTGCTGAAGGAACGGTATCAATAAAGTTGGCCGATGACCATTCAGTTGGAGTTTTACTCGAAGTCAATAGTGAAACCGATTTTGTTGCGCGTGATGAAAATTTTCTCGGTTTTGTGGGCACCGTAATTGATGCTGTATTTGCCACTAAAAACACAGACATTGACAGCCTGATGTCGGGCGTCCTAGAGACGCAAAGAGAAGCGTTAGTGCAAAAGATTGGAGAGAACATTTCTGTTCGACGGGCTACGATTGTTGAGGGTGAGAATGTTGATGGTTACGTGCACAGTAATGGTAAAATAGCAGTGCTCGTGAGCTTGACTGCCGGTGACTCAGTCTTGGCTAAAGATATCGCTATGCATGTTGCTGCTGTTAACCCCCAAGTGGCTAAACCAGAAGATATGGACCCAGAGCTTCTTGAGAAAGAACGTGCTATTTATGTAGCGCAAGCGGAAGACAGTGGTAAACCACCCGAGATAATTAGCAAGATGGTTGAAGGTCGAGTGCGTAAATTTTTAGCAGAGAGTTCGCTTGTAGAGCAGCCTTTTGTAAAAGATCCAGATTTAAAGGTTGGCCAACTGTTGAAAAACGGTTCGGCAGATATTAACAGCTTTTATCGTTATGAAGTGGGCGACGGTATCGAGAAAGAAGAGGTTGATTTTGCCGCAGAAGTTGCGGCTCAGGTCAAAAATTCTTCATAAAAAAAGGCGCTTAGCGCCTTTTTTTATGTCTGATAACTTTTTCCAGGCACAGATATGATAATTTAGCTGATTTTCACTGGGTAAAGGGGAGATAGAAGTGAGTACTCTAAATGATAGAAAGTACAAACGTGTATTGATTAAGCTTAGCGGTGAGGCACTCCAAGGTGAGGGTGAATTCGGCATTGATCCGCGTGTCTTGGATCGCATGGCTCTTGAAATTGGTCAATTGGTTGGCATTGGTGTTCAGGTGGGCTTGGTTATTGGTGGGGGTAATCTCTTTCGGGGTGCAGAATTGAGTAAGGCCGGACTGGACCGTGTCACGGGTGATCATATGGGTATGTTAGCTACGACGATGAATGCCCTCGCCATGAGAGATGCTTTAGAGCGATCGAATATTCCAACCACTGCTATGTCGGCTATACCGATGAGCGGTGTCGTTGATCGCTATGACAGAAGATCGGCGATACGGTGTTTGGAGCAGGGCGATGTGGTCATTTTTTCAGCAGGCACAGGCAATCCTTTTTTTACCACTGATTCTGCTGCGGCGTTACGAGCGATAGAAACCGATGCTGAATTGATGATAAAGGCTACAAAGGTTGACGGCGTTTATGATTCGGATCCAATGAAAAATCCTTCTGCGGTTAAATTTGATACGCTCACCTATGATGAAGTCCTTGATCGTAAGTTGGCGGTTATGGATCTAACTGCGATTTGTCTTTGTCGAGACCATAATATGCCTGTACGGGTTTTTGAAATGGAAAAGACTGGCGCACTTGTGAATATTGTAGTGGGCGTTAACGAAGGCACATTGATACAATAACTCTATAAAATAGAGACCTATTGTCACCTATAGTGGGAGTTGCACATGTTAGACGAACTTAAACAGGACGCTGAAGAGCGAATGCAGAAAAGCGTCGAGGCGTTGGCAAGCGCATTCAATAAGATTAGGACTGGTCGAGCACACCCCAGTATTCTTGAGGGCGTCAGAGTCGATTATTATGGCTCCCTTACGCCTCTTAGTCAGGTTTCAAACGTGTCGGTCGAAGATGCTCGCATGTTGTCAGTAACACCTTGGGAAAAACACATGGTGCCTGATATTGAAAAGGCTATAATGAAGTCAGACTTAGGCCTTAACCCCGTCACTGCGGGAGCCGTCATCAGAGTCCCTATGCCAGCGTTAACCGAAGAAACGCGTAAAGGGTATATCAAGCAAGCACGAAAAGAAGCCGAAATCTCGCGTGTTTCAGCAAGAAACATTCGACGCGACGTATTGGCCGATATAAAGGAATTGCAAAAAGGAAAAGATATTTCGGAAGATCAAGAACGAAAAGCTCAAGATGACATTCAAAAAATCACTGATAAATACACTGCAAAAATGGATGAGGCGTTAAAAATCAAAGAATCTGACCTCATGGAAATATAGTTATCAGTAGATGCTTCTATGCTTATGAAATTAATAGTTGAAAAAATTGCTCTTTATGGGCTCAAAATTAAAGATTGGTTTGATGGTACTAAGCCACGAGCATTAATCCATTCCCGATCACCGAAACACGTCGCTATTATTATGGACGGGAATAATCGTTGGGCTAAAAAAAGGGCGCTACCAGGCTTTGCTGGGCATCAGGCTGGGGTTGACGCAATTAGGAGCGTTCTTCAAGCGTGCAATGACACGGAGATAGAAGCTCTAACCTTATTTGCTTTTAGTAGTGAAAATTGGGATCGACCTAAAGATGAGGTCAGTTCGTTAATGTCATTATTTTTGACGTATCTACAAAAAGAGATAAGTTCATTGCATGAGCAGAAAGTACGCCTTCGTTTTATTGGTCGACGGGATCGTTTTTCTAATGAAATTTGTCAAAAAATGGAGTACGCAGAGTCATTGACTCTTCATAATGCTGGTAAGACTTTAGTCTTAGCGGTTGATTTTGGTGGTCGTTGGGATATTTCGAATGCTGTCGCAACGATGGCCAGCGATATAACCTCTGGTCAGGTTCAACTTGACGATGTCACTGAATTAACATTGAGTCGTTATTTATCATTGAGTGATCTCCCGGATGTTGATCTTTGTATTCGAACGGGTGGTGAATGCCGAATTAGTAATTTTTTGCTTTGGCAGTTATCTTACTCAGAACTTTATTTTACCGACTGCTTATGGCCTGATTTCAATGAGATTCAATTTAGAAAGGCCTTGTTAGAATTTTCTTTGCGGCAACGACGTTTCGGCTTGTCTGCTGAACAAGTACTGCCAATAAACGACATGCCTTGCGAGTCAAGCCTCAGCGATCTGTCAGCTGATGACACTAAGCATTCCTCTGCTGGGCAATAATATGCTTTTTTCAAGGATAATAACGGCGATTGTCTTAGTTTCATTTTTTGTTGCTGTTTTGTTTACTGTTTCTTCTGATTATTTTAATTTATGCGTAGCTGCAGTTATTTTAATGGCAGGTTGGGAATGGTCGTCGTTGTCTGAATTAACATCGATGCGTGCTAGATGTCTCTATCAAGCATTGCTAATCTCAGCGATGGTGACTGTCGCTTTTTATGCGGGTATCATTTTCGGTAGCCCGGCATTAGTTAACATTGATATTTTTCTATTTTGGTTTTTTTCCGTTTCAATTATTTTTTGGCTATTGGCTTTGTTGTTGGTCATTACGCACCCGCGACTCAGCGTTATAATGCATAGCCGTTATTTTCGCTTATTAATCGGCCTGCTTGTTCTGACTTCGGCTTGGTTAGGGTTAAGTTTTTTACGGAATCATTCTGAGGGTATATTCTGGGTTTTGTATGTTGTTGCCGTTGTTGCTTCGGCCGATATTGGCGCGTATTTTTTTGGAAAGCAATTTGGTAAGACCAAGCTTGCTTCTCAAGTAAGCCCAGGAAAATCATGGGAAGGTTTAGCCGGTGGTTTGCTGTTATCGCAGTTACTGGTTTTACTGATGGTAGGCATCAATGCACAGGTTCACTTTATGGCGCTACCAAACGTGCAGACTTTATTGCTAGTAACATTCTTGATTGCGACTGTTTCCGCGCTTGGTGATTTATTTGAAAGTATTCTTAAACGTATTGCTGGTATAAAAGATAGCGGAACCATACTGCCAGGGCATGGTGGTGTGCTTGATCGAATCGATGGACTGACATCTGCAGTGCCTATTTTTTCTTTTGTTTTTTTACTCCTAGCCTGGTGAATTGCATTGAGCCAATTTAATGATCAGCATCTAGCCGTTAATGGCCAAGCTTCAGGTATGGCGAGAGGTTCAGTCGCTATACTTGGAAGCACAGGTTCCATCGGTCAGAGTACTTTAGCTGTCTTGGCTGCACACCCTGATCGTTACCATGTGTATGCATTGTCAGCAAATACTCGGGCTGACTTGTTACTTGAGCAGTGTTTAACATGGAGGCCTAATTTTGCTGTTATAAATGATTCAACCCAGGCCTCATGGTTGGCTGCCGCCTTAAAAGAGGGTGGTTCAAGCACTGAATTATTGGTCGGTGATGAAGGTCTCGATGCGATAGCTTCTGATTCAAATGTCGATATTGTCATGGCTGCCATTGTTGGTTCGGCTGGATTGCAGTCGACATTAGCGGCTGTTTGTGCGGGTAAGAAAGTTTTATTAGCGAATAAAGAATCACTGGTTATGGCAGGGCCTTTATTCATGGCGGCGGTCAAAGCGTCTCAGGCTACTTTGCTACCAATCGACAGTGAGCATAATGCTATTTTTCAATGCTTGCCTCAATCAAAATTCAGTGAGTCGCCTGAACAGATAAATTATGATGAGATTAAGAAGATTTTACTGACGGGTTCCGGCGGTCCTTTTAGAACGCTGCCCTTAGATCAATTTTCTCAAATTACACCAGAGCAAGCTTGCCGTCATCCAAATTGGTCAATGGGGCGCAAAATTTCTGTTGATTCTGCTTCGATGATGAATAAGGGGCTAGAGTTAATTGAGGCTTGTTATTTGTTTGACTGTAACCCATCAGTCATTGAGGTTTTGGTTCATCCACAGAGTATTATCCACTCAATGGTCGAGTACGTTGATGGTTCTGTGATTGCTCAGATGGGGCAGCCAGACATGAGAACCCCTATTGCGCATGCTTTAGCATGGCCGCAGCGCATTGATTCTGGGGTTCAAAGTTTAGATTGGCGGCAAATGAATGCACTGAGTTTTGAAGCTCCCGATTTAGAGCGTTTTCCAAGTATAAGAATTGCAAGAGAGGTGGCTAACGACACCACTAGTGCATCCATTATATTTAATGCGGCTAATGAAATTGCGGTTCAAGCGTTTCTTGATATTAAGTTAAGCTTTTTGAATATTACTTGCGTGGTTGAGGAGTCATTGTTAAAAATACCTAGTTCGGAACCAAGCTCGCTTATTGATATCAAAGAGGTTGACGCAGAAGCTCGTCGCTATGCAGCATCTTTGATAGATAGCCTATGATGGTTATTAAGAATTCTTTTTTGACTGCGTACAACTTGGCATAGAGAGGTTTTTAGTGAGTTTTTCACTGGTCGGATTCTTCATATTAACCTTGACAATATTGGTATTTGTCCATGAGTTTGGTCATTTTTGGGTGGCGCGTCGCTGCGGTGTTAAGGTGTTGGCTTTTTCAATTGGTTTTGGTCCCGTGCTTTTTCGTAAAGTAGATCGCTATGAAACAGAATGGTGTGTCTCTGCGTTACCATTAGGTGGCTACGTAAAAATGCTTGATAATCGTGAATCAGCAGTAGCCGAAGACTCACTCAGTGAGTGTTTTAATGTTCAGCCTGCATGGTCGAAAGCGGCCATTGTGGCGGCCGGTCCTCTCGCTAATTTTTTATTGGCGATATTTCTTTACAGTGTTATTAGCATGATAGGGGTAACGCATAAAGTTCCCGTTGTTGGTGAAGTTAGGCCTGACTCCCCCGCGTTTTATGCTGGTTTTGAGCGAGGTCAGCGAATTATTGCGATTAACGGCGAGAAGGTAAAAAGTGTTTATGATTTAAATTTACAGTTGGCTGGGCAGATAGGTGAGACAGGTAATTTATCATTTGATCTTAAAGCCGATGAAGACGATGCTTTTCGTTCGGTGAGTTTGCCAATTAAGACTTGGCTTAAGACGCAGCAACGTCCAGACTTTTATCATGCGTTAGGCTTTCAACCTTACTTTCCTGATTCCCCAGTCGTAATAGCCGAGGTGTTAGAGCAGAGCGTAGCAAGCAAGGCTGGTATACGAGCCGACGATACGATTATTGCTATCAATGATACCAGCGTTAAGCATTGGCCTGACGCCATTAATATGGTGTCAACACGTTCTGGAGAAACGCTTCGTATTGAGTTATTGCGTGATGACACTACGATTGAGTTAACGTTAATAGCGGACACCGTCAAAAATGATGTGGGCGCCTCCGTCGGTCGAATTGGCGTGAGAGCTAAACCGGTGGATTGGCCAAGTCATTTATTAGTGGTTGAGCGTTTTTCCTTATTTGAAGCCATTCATCAAGGCTTTATTCAAACTATTGAGATGATCAGTTTCACAGTAATTTCAATGAAAAAACTGGTACTTGGGCTTATTTCTCCTTCCAATCTGGGCGGTCCGATATCCATTGCTAAAATGGCATCGGCTTCAGCAAGTTCAGGTTTTGTTCCTTTTTTGAGCTTTTTAGGCTTGTTATCGGTGAGTTTAGGGGTTTTAAACCTACTGCCTGTTCCTGCGCTTGATGGAGGTCAATTACTGACCATTTCTGCAGAGGCCCTGTTGAATCGACCCTTGCCAGATTGGTTTTTATTGTGGTTTCAACAGCTCGGTTTATTGTTAATTTTGAGTATAATGATACTGGCAATATTTAATGATATTAAACATTTTTAGGTTGAAATAATTTGTCTTTTTTAAGCGGTACATACTTTGCCTTGAAGAAATCGATTGATTCCCTCAGGGCCTACCCATTGCGTCGGTCAGCGGCTACTCAAAACTGTAGCGGTCGGCTGTTGACTTATTTGCTAATTCTTTGGTGTGGGTTTGTTCAGGGTCAAGAGATTCGTGACATTCGGATCGAAGGCTTGCAACGAGTCACGGCGGAGTCTGTTTTTTCTGTGTTGCCTTTTGCTATTGGTGATTCGATCACCACTCAGAATACTGCAGATTTAACACGAGCTATTTTTTCGACCGGTAACTTTCAAAATATTGAAGTGGGCCTTGATGGCAACGTTCTTATTTTGAAGTTAGAAGAAAGGCCTTCTATTAGTGAGATTAACATAGAAGGCAATAAGGCTATTGAGACAGAAGCTTTGCTAGAAGGGTTAGAAGGACAGGGTATGGCGGAGGGCCGAGTATTTCGCCGTGCAACTTTAGAAGGTATGCGACGAGAGCTGGCGCGTCAATATGGATCGCAGGGTCGGTATGATTCAGAAATCACTACCGATATTGTTCCCAAACCACGAAATCGTGTTGCGGTTGATATTTTAATTGATGAGGGTAGCGTTGCGAAAATTGCCCAGATCAATGTGGTTGGGAATAAAGATTATGATGATCAGCAAATACTAGATCTCATGGAGTTAAAAGATCGCGGTTTACTGAACAGTATTAAGGGTAAGAAAAAATATGCCCGAGAAAAACTTTCAGGTGATCTTGAGACGATCAACGACTTCTATCTCAACCGAGGTTATATTCAGTTTCGGTTGAAGGCCGCACAGGTTTCAGTTGATCCCAATAAAGATGCTGTTTATGTGACAGTAAATATTGATGAGGGCGATCAGTATAGAGTTAATAATGTTGAATTGGCGGGGGACGTAAAGGACCAAGCCGATACCTTAGAGCGAGTTTTCTTATTGCCAAAAGGATCAATATTCTCGCAGGCTATGGTCACTCGAACCGAAGAAATCATGAAGCGAGTGATGGGCAATGAAGGTTATGCGTTTGCTGAAATCAATAGTATTCCAAAAGTCAATGAAGATGATAAGACCGTAGACGTTACTTTTTTTGTTGAGCCAGGAAAGCGGACGTATGTAAGACGCATAGAATTTGAAGGGAATTATAAAACTGCCGATGAGGTGCTACGTCGAGAAATGCGTCAGTTAGAGGCCGGTCTTGCTTCAACAGAGTTGATTGAGCTATCTCGAAAACGGCTTGAGCGACTAGGTTTTTTTAAAGGGGCAACAGTCGAGACGCCGGCAGTCCCTGGAGCTGATGATCTGATCGATGTTAATTTTGGCGTTGAAGAGCAATCTTCAGGCAGTATCTCCGCCTCTTTAGGTTATTCTCAAGACGTGGGAATGATATTTGGCGCAGACTTCCAACAAAATAATTTTCTTGGCACGGGTAAACAAGTTGGGATTCAAGCGAATAGAAGTCGATTCCGCACCACTTATGGCATTAACTACGTCAACCCCTATTACACCGAAGATGGCGTTAGCCGTGGATTCAGCCTATTTTTTAGTGAAACTAATTTTGATGAAATTAATATAGCCAGTTACAGCACTAACCGATTCGGTGGCTCGGTTATTTTTGGTTATCCTATTAATGAAACACAATCTTTGCGCTTTAGTGTTGGCTTCACTGAAACTGAAATTGAAACAGGCGACTATGCCGTACAAGAAATTGTGCGAACACCAAGCCCTAATCTTTTGCAGCCGGGTTTGGCGTACTATCTTGATTTGGCCAACGTTAGTGCAACAAGTAAATTTTCATCCGGAGATATTCTTCAACCCGGTGTGGATATAAATCTTACAACGGCGGAGTTATTTGAGTTTAACGACAATGAAAAAGGGTTTGTCGATGAGCATGGTGATAGTTTTGGTGTGTTTTTACTGAATGCTAGTTGGCGCGAGTCGACACTGAATAGAGGTATTCTTGCAAATCGCGGCCATTCAAACAGCCTTTCTATTGAGGCAACTGCGCCGGGTGGTGATGTTGAATACTTGAAGCTAAGTTATGATGGTCAAATCTTTTTCCCCTTAGGTCCTTTTACACTTCGTCTTAATGGCGAACTGGGCTATGGCACGGGATATGGAAATACGGATCAACTCCCTTTCTTTGAAAACTATTTAGCCGGCGGTTTCGGTTCTGTAAGAGGTTATGAGAGTAATAGTTTAGGGCCAAGAAGTTCATCCTCAAGAAGCTATGATTTACGTCAAGCTTTTATAGGGCCTAATACAACGCTACCCATTTATCTTCTTGGCTCTGATGGTCAGATCGTCACAACTGGCTTTGATCCTGATCCAGAGCCCTTTGGTGGAAATATTTTATTGCAAGGCAGTATGGAGTTGATATTTCCACTGCCTTTCCTAGAAGATCAGCGCTCGGTAAGATCGGTCTTGTTTTATGACTTTGGTAATGTATTTTCTGATCATTGCAGAGACACCCAAAGAAATTGTACTGATTTTGAAATGTCTGAGTTGCGAACCTCTGCAGGTATTGCGATCACTTGGCTGTCAGGCTTTGGGCCCTTGTCATTTAGTTTTGGATTTCCGCTTGAGTTCGGTCCTTATGATGAACGAGAGTCATTTCAGTTTTCTTTAGGTCGTGCGTTTTAATTATTAGTGTTTAATTTATGGAGAATTTCAGTGAAAAATTATTACCTCTCAACCCGTTATGTGCCGCAATTGTTGAATTTTTTAGTCGTGACTTTTTGCGTGACATTGTGTTCTTTTGTTTCCGCTCAAGCCGATTCGACTGCGGCAGATAAAATTGCTGTGGTCGATGTGCAACTTGCTGTATTGCAAACTGAGCGAGCTCAAGCTCAGCTATCTGAGCTAAAAGAACAAGACGACTTTAAAAAGAATTTAAAAGCGGTCAGTGATATCGAAGTTGAGTTAAAAGCAATGGTTGAGACTTACCAAAAAGATCGCGCAGTGATGAGTGCCCAAAAGCGTGCCGAAGAAGAAAAGCGGATTGTCGAAAAACAAAAAGATGGCAATTATATTGCAACAAAGCTCCAGCAATCTCGAAAGGAATGGGCTGAGTTAGCGATGGAAGCGCAAGCAAAAAACTTAACACGTGTTTTGCAAAATCTCGTTGAAGAGCAAGGTATTGGCTTACTGCTTCGTGCTGACGGCGGCGTTGTTTTGCATGCCGGACCTCCCTATGATATTTCTCTACAGGTCACAGAGCGACTTAATCAGATTAAATAATTGTCTTCTCAGGTAAGAGCCCTGCAATGAACATTGAGCCAGAAAAGCCGTATCCCATTTATACTTTGTATGAAATAGCAGAGCTGCTTGGCGCTGTGCTCAAAGTCAGCAACGAAAGCGATAATGATATTCGCATAGTAGGTCTGGCTAGCCTTACTTCAGCATCAGACAATAGGGTGTCATTTTTAGCTAACTCAAAATATCGATCACAGTTAGCTTCAACTGCAGCAGCTGCAGTGATTTTGTCAGATGATGACGCGCTTTTTTCACCTGTTGCGTGTCTCATTCACGAGGATCCTTATTTAGCTTATGCTAAGTTAAGTCATTACTTTAATCCTCGACCGATGGCAGTGATCGGCATTCATCCTTCTGCGGTAATCGCTAGCAACGTTAAAATAGGCGATAACGTTTCTATTGGGCCAGGCGTTGTAATACTCGATCATGTATTCATTGGCGATAACGTTGTTATCTCGTCAAATAGTGTGGTTGAGAGCGCGGTGACTATCGGTGATGATGTGACTTTAATGCCAAATGTAACACTTAATTTTGGTGTTAAAATCGGTAATGAAGTCATTATTCAGTCGGGTTCAGTCATTGGTGCGGACGGTTTTGGTTATGCGCCATTGGCTTCATTGTCTGAGCCTCATGCTTGGCAAAAGATCGCTCATTGTGGATCTGTGGTCATTGGAGACCGAGTTGAAATCGGTGCAAACACGACGATTGATCGAGGCGTGCTGGACGATACCTTGATAGCTAGCGATGTTATTATTGATAATCAAGTGCACATTGCTCATAACGTTTCCATAGGTTCAGGCACAGCCATTGCCGGTTGTACGGGTATTGCAGGCAGTACTACGATTGGAGAAGATTGTCGAATTGCTGGGGGAGTTGGGATTACCGGTCATATTAGTATTGCTGACGGAGTATCAATTTTAAGTATGACGCGCGTAACTCGATCAATTAAGCAGGCGGGTACCTTTGCATCGGGCACCAGTATGCAGACGGTCACTAAATGGCGTAAAAGTGCTGCTCGATTAAATCAACTTGATGAATTACATAAGCGTGTGAAAGCTTTAGAGAGCCAAAAATAATAGAGAGGGAGGTGCTGTTAAATGATACCTAAGGACGTTTCTTCTGTGATGCATATCGATGAGATAAAAGAATATTTGCCTCATCGCTACCCTTTTTTACTCATTGATCGAGTCATTTCACTTGAATTGAATCAATCGATTGAAGCGATAAAGAATGTATCGATCAACGAGCCTTTTTTTGCAGGGCATTTTCCGCAATTGTCTGTTATGCCTGGGGTATTAATTATTGAGGCAATGGCGCAGGCTGCCGGCATTTTAGGGTTTAAAACATTAGGAAAGAAACCCCGTGACGGTTCACTTTATTTATTTGCTGGCGCTGATAATGTCAGATTTAAACAATCGGTAGTGCCGGGTGACCAGCTTATTTTAAAAGTTTCAGTCATTTCTAGTCGTTCTAGATTATGGAAGTTTGATTGTCGAGCAGAGGTTGACGCCAAGTTAGCAGCTAGTGCGACTATTTTGTGCATTGATAAAGATATTGCCTATGATTCATAGCTCAGCAATTATTGATAGTAGCGCAATCTTACACCCGTCGGTTACTGTCGGGCCGTGGACGATTATTGGTGCCAACGTGGTTATTGGCGAGGGGAGTAGTATTGCCTCGCATTGCGTTATTAAGGGGCCGACAACGCTAGGTAAAGACTGTCAAGTCTATCAGTTTTCTACTATTGGTGAGGCAACTCCCGACTTAAAGTATCAAAACGAACCCACAACGTTGACCATCGGTGATAATAATATTTTTCGTGAAGGCGTCACTGTTCATCGAGGCACGGTGCAAGATCGAGGAGACACTCGCATTGGAAGCCATAACCTTTTCATGGCTTATGTGCATGTCGGGCATGATTGCGTTATCGGTGACCATTGTATTTTAGTTAACAATGTTGCCCTAGCAGGTCATGTGCAAATGGACGATTGGGCCATTATTGGTGGCTATACTGGCGTCCATCAACACTGTCGTTTAGGCGCCCATAGTTACGTTGGCACGATGTCAAAAATCTCTCAAGATGTGCCTGCCTACGTACTCGCGGATGGTCGACCTGCAGCACCTAAAATGATTAATGTCGAGGGTCTTCGACGACGTGATTTTTCTGCCGAGCAAATCAAAGTCTTACAACAGGCCTATAAGTTGCTATACCGAAAAAATCTTAATTTAGCTGATGCGTTAGTCAAGCTTAAAGTCCTTGCTATCGATCATTCTTGCATCAATACCTTGGTTGAGTCTGTTGAAGGCTCGTCTAGGGGTATTATTCGTCGTTAGAGACAGTCCTGGTTTATCAGGTCTTAAGTCTTAAAAGTTGAGCGGTAATGTCAGAGACAAAAAAGCCAATGCTAATAGCTATTGTTGCCGGTGAAGTTTCTGGTGATATATTGGGTGCGGGTTTAATTAGTCAATTAAGGATTCACTTTCCTAGCGCAACGTTTGTTGGCCTCGGTGGTTCGCAAATGAAGGCTCAGGGTTTCCAAAGCCTGGGTGATATGGAGCTATTATCGGTAATGGGGCTCATTGAGCCGTTAAAACGTTTGCCGCAATTACTGTCGTTAAGAAAAAAACTCTATCATTATTTTCTTGATGTTGGTCCGGCCGTATTTATTGGAATTGACTCTCCAGATTTTAACTTACCACTGGCAAAAAAAATGAAGAGGGCCGGTGTGCTGAGTTGTCAGTACGTTTGCCCTTCAGTGTGGGCATGGCGACAAGGGCGGGTCAACACCATCCGTCAGTGTGTCGACCACGTATTGACATTGCTGCCTTTTGAACAGCAGTTTCTCAGCCGTTTTGACATTGATTCTACTTTTGTGGGGCATCCACTGGCAGATCAATTGTTGGTTGCTGAGGTATCAGATTTAATAAATAAAGATAATGTCAATGCACCTTTATTAAGCGCACTCCATCCAAAACACAGAACAGACAAATTAGTCTGTGTTATGCCAGGCAGTCGATCCTCTGAGGTCAATCAGCTTTTACCGATCTTTATTGCTACGATGCGTCGCCTAATTTTGGCCATTCCAGCGATTAAATTTATCATTCCGGCGGCTTCCGACACGCTTTATGATTACATACAATTCAATCTATCTGAGGCCAATGTCGGCGAATTGGCGGATAACATTCATGTGGTTAATGGGCAGTCGCAGAACTGTATGGCTATTTCAGATACGGTGCTGTTGGCCTCAGGAACAGCCACACTAGAAGCGGCGCTATTGGCTAAGCCCATGGTGGTTGCCTACAAAATGTCTGTGTTTTCTTATGCAATAATTTCACGGATGGTGAATACTGAATACGTCGCCTTGCCGAACCTACTGACTCGCCAACCTCATGTCCCCGAGTTTATTCAACAAGCGGCTACACCTGATGCGCTGGCAGCAGCGTTGTTCAGATTATTAACTGATGCCTCTTTGTATCAAGAGACTGTTGAGGCATTCACTGAACTGACTGAGCAGTTGTCTCAAAATGCGGACCACACAGCAGCTATGACTGTTGCACAACTAATTAAAAGCACTCATTAGCTGTTTTTTTTATTTTCATGCCCTCATATTTTTATCTATTCGTGAGTATTTACCGATGAAAAAAGACTTAGCTGCTCCAGACATACCTTATTTTGGCCATCTTCTTGCTGGTGTCGATGAGGCCGGGCGCGGGCCATTGGCGGGTGACGTTGTCGCAGCGGCGGTTATATTAGATCCCATGAGTCCGATCACCGGTCTAGCTGATTCAAAAAAATTGTCTGAAAAAAAGCGTGAATTTCTATTTGAGAAAATTCTTGAGCAAGCCGTGGTTGTTGCAATTGGTCGAGCAAATGTAGAGGAAATAGATCAACTGAATATCCTTTGGGCCTCAATGTTAGCAATGCAGCGTGCGGTTGACCGTCTAGCGATCATTCCAGAGTTTGTCGTCGTTGACGGTAACCGTCTTCCAGCGTGGCACTATGCGGCGCAAGCTGTTGTCAAGGGAGACCAGCGGATGGCCTGCATCAGCGCTGCCTCGATTGTAGCCAAAGTTACTAGAGATCGAGATATGACGGTTTTAGCAGACAATTACCCTGATTATGGCTTTGATCAGCACAAAGGTTACCCAACAGCTGCACACAAGGCGGCTTTAAAGCGGCATGGAGCAACTAAGCATCATCGAAAAACCTTTGCTCCTGTTAAGGCAGTTTTAGGCATAGCGTGATAAACTCACTCGAGCCTTTATTTTTATTATAATAATTAGTCACTGGTAACCACACAACTTATGTCAACTCAGTTTATCCATTTGCGTAACCATTCTGAGTTCTCACTCGTCGATGGCTTATTAGGTATTAAGCCCATGGTGAATAGGATCCGTGAGCTTGATATGCCCGCTGTTGCATTGTCTGATAAAAACAATTTCTATGGTTTAGTCAAATTTCAAAAAACAGCGCACAGTGGCGGCATCAAACCCATTTTTGGCTCTGATCTTATTTGGTTCTCTGATCAAGACGAAGCGTTAGCGTCTCCTTTTACAATAACGTTGTTAGCGCAAAATCAACAAGGCTATAAGAATTTACTCAAGCTCATATCAAAAGCTTATCAAGAGGGCCAAACGCTTAATGGCGCTAGCCTTCGACAAAGCTGGATCAAACAGCATGCAGACGGTCTTATCGCTCTTTCTGGCGGTGTCGATGGTGACGTCGGTAAAGCGTTATTAAATGACAAGTTGCCTATTGCTAATGATCAGCTGCAGTGGTGGTCGGAGGTTTTTGTTGATCGATATTACATAGACTTGCAGCGCCTTTCACGCCCCGATGATGAACGATATGTACACGCAGCCGTCAGGCTTGCCGAGCAAACACATACCCCTGTTGTGGCGACGAACAGCTGTTGCTTCTTACATCAAGATGACTTCGAGGCCCATGAGGTTAGGGTGTGTATTAATGAAGGCCGTTCCCTTGATGATCCCAGGCGGCCACGAATCTATACGGAGCAACAGTACCTTAAATCTTCTGAAGAAATGTCGGCTTTATTTTCCGATATTCCTGAGGCGATTGAAAACAGTGAGTTAATTGCTCGACGCTGTAATGTTGAAGTTGAATTAGGTAAATACTATTTACCTGAATACCCCATTCCAGAAGGACAAACACAAGAGCAATTTTTTCGTGCTATTTCACATCGTGGCTTAGACACGCGCTTAGCGAAGTTATTTAATGTTGATAGTGACGACTTTCCGGAACATCAGCGTGCTTACCGAAAGCGGTTAGATTTTGAAGTGGATACTATTTTGCAAATGGGGTTTCCAGGCTACTTTTTAATAGTGATGGATTTTATTGGTTGGGCGAAAAGAAATGATATCCCTGTTGGTCCCGGTCGTGGCTCTGGTGCTGGTTCTTTAGTCGCATATTCATTGGATATAACTGATCTTGACCCTCTTGCCTATGATCTTTTATTCGAACGTTTTCTCAATCCAGAGCGGGTCTCAATGCCTGACTTTGACGTTGACTTCTGTATGGAAAAACGTGACAAGGTGATTAAGTATGTCGCAGATACGTATGGACGCGAAGCGGTTGGCCAGATAATTACTTTCGGTACCATGGCCGCTAAGGCGGTTGTACGAGACGTCGCACGTGCGCAAGGAAAGTCTTATGGTCTGGCTGATAAGCTGTCTAAAATGATACCCTTTGAGGTAGGTATAACGCTTGAGAAAGCCTTTGAGCAAGAGGAGCCGCTTCGTGATTTTTTAAGTTATGACAGCGATGCTCAAGAAATTTGGGACATGGCGATTCAATTAGAGGGCACCACTCGCAATGTGGGTAAGCATGCCGGTGGTGTGGTCATTGCGCCGTCAAAACTAACCGATTTTTCGCCTTTATTTTGTGATGAAACTGGCGGTGGGTTAGTTACTCAGTACGATAAAAATGATGTCGAAGAAGCCGGTCTTGTTAAGTTTGATTTTCTAGGCCTTCGAACATTGACAATTATTGATTGGGCGCTGGCGATTATTAATCGCCAGCGTAAGGCTTTAGACCAAGCGCCCGTTGATATTGCCGAAATTCCTCTTGATGATCAATTGATTTTTCAATTGCTCAAGCGGGCAGATACAACGGCTGTGTTTCAGCTTGAATCACGTGGCATGAAAGATCTCATAAAGCGACTATTACCGGGTACTTTCGAGGATATTATTGCCTTAGTAGCCTTGTTTAGACCCGGCCCGTTACAATCTGGAATGGTCGATGATTTTATTAATCGTAAGCACGGCAGGGCGCAGCTTGCTTACCCCCATCCTCAATATCAGCATGAGTGCTTGCAACCAATATTAGAACCTACCTATGGGATTATTCTTTATCAAGAGCAAGTCATGCAAATTGCTCAGGTCATGGCTGGCTATTCTTTGGGTGAAGCTGACTTATTACGTCGAGCCATGGGTAAGAAAAAGCCCGAAGAAATGGCAAAGCAGGGCCAATTATTTATCGCAGGAGCCATTGAAAGAGGGCACGGCGAAGAGCTGGCAAAAAACATATTTGATCTCATGGAAAAGTTTGCAGGGTATGGTTTTAACAAGTCTCATTCTGCGGCTTACGCTTTAGTCTCTTATCAGACGGCTTGGTTGAAGGCCCATTATCCTTCACCGTTTATGGCCGCAGTATTAAGTTCTGAGTTACAGAACACCGACAAGATAGTCACTTTAATTGATGAATGCCGACATATTGGTGTTGAATTTACTTCGCCAAATGTTAATGACGGCTTTTATTTGTTTAGTGTTAATGAAAAAAATCAGGTGGTCTATGGTCTAGGTGCAATTAAAGGTTTAGGCGAGGGCCCTGTTGAAAGTATTTTAAACGCACGAAAAGAGGGCCCATTTACCGATATCTTTGATTTTTGCGCCCGTACTGATCCACGTAAACTTAATAAGCGAGCGCTTGAAGCATTGGTCAAAAGCGGGGCTTTCGATGACCTGGGGGAACCGCGCTGGATAGTATTAGAGGCTTTGCCTGAGGCAATTAAAGCGGCTGAGCAAAGTGCCAGTAATTCTGATGCGGGAATGGTTGATTTATTTGGTGAGATGATTGATGCCAGTACCGACAATTTATATGCTAGTTTTAAGCACGTAAAGATGTGGAATATTAAGAAGCGTTTGCAGTATGAAAAAGACACTTTAGGTTTATATCTGTCGGGGCATCCTTTAGATGCCTATGCGTCAGAACTTAAACGAATGGTTAAACGTCGTATTAAAAGCATGCAAGCTGGGCGAGGTAAGCAAAGCTTGGCGGGTATGATTATTGCGATTCGCACTATGAAAAATAAACGCGGTGAAACCATGGCTTTTCTCACTCTTGATGATAAGTCGGCACGAATTGAAGTTTCTTTATTTTCTGAAACGTATAATGCTGCCCGTGAGCTATTGGTAAAAGATAATGTTATTTTTGTAGAAGGTGAGATCCGTCAAGACGATTATAGTGGGGGTCTCAGCATGCGAGCTAACACGGTATATGGTTTAGCTCAAGCACGTCAGCGCCATGCTGAAGCCTTATTAATCGAGTTTAGTGTCGACGACTTTAATCGTAAGCTGCTCGATTCTGTCAAAAAAGTTATGCATGAGGATGTTCAATTTAATGGTCGTGGTAACTGTCCATTATGGATTCGTTATCGTGGCGAAGAGGCTTCTACCGACATTAAACTAGGCCCCGACTGGCAAGTAATACCCAGTGATGCGTTAATCGAAACGCTAAAAGAACTCTGTGGTGAAGAACAAGTTTCCTTACTTTATCCAGACGTTAACCCTTATTCCTAGAATAATACTGCATTTAGTATGTGGCTCTGCCCAGTGATTATTCAACAATAACGGTGCGAAAAAAAAAGATGTTTTTTTCATTAAAGTCGGCTCAGTTCTTTACCGAAAAAGGAATTAAGAGAGGTTGCTTACTAACGCGTGTTCAATAAGTGGCATACGATCATTGCCAAAGTACATGTCATTGCCATTGATAAAGAACGTCGGTGATCCATAGCCTCCCCGTGAAATAAGTTCATCGGTGTTTGCGCGTAACTGATCTTTTATATCAGATTTTTTGATCTTATTAAGTAATGTTTTTTCATCAATATTACTTGCAAGCGCTATGTTGGCTAACACTTCATCTTTTGATATGTCTTCTAGTTTATGCCAGTAAGCTTGAAAGCAACCGCGAGCAAAATCGACTAAGCAATCTTGTTCAAGCGCAACAATACAGCCGCGCATTGCTTTAACGCTGTTGACCGGATGAAAGTCAGGCCAGTTAATTGTTATGTTGCAGTAACTGGCCCAGTCTTGTAAGTCTTTCATGAATGCGGTCAAGCGTCGCTCATTATTAAACATTGATTCTCTTGCATCATAGAGGCCTTTATTTACTTCATTAAAAACGCCACCGACTAATATTGGTTTCCAAATAATATCGAAGTCGAATTGTTGCTTAAGTGTTAGCAGTCGTTCAAAGCCCATGTAGGTCCATGGAGACGAGCAATCAAAGAAGCATTCGATTGTTTTACTTTTCATAGTGATTGAATCTCGATGTTATTTATCTTTGTATTGTGTAGAGTTCTGATTGAATAAGACTGCTCGTACTGATTCATCGGGTGGACTGCTAGGCCGCCAATCTTTGCCTACATCAACTCCTCGACGAAGCGCAGGACGTTGCTTTAATTCATCATACCAACGCTTTAAGGCTGGAAATTTTGTCAATGCAATGCCATAGTTTTTATAAGGCAGTAACCAAGGGAAACAGGCGATATCAGCGATGGTGTACACCTCACCAGCGAGATACGGCGTTTTTTTTAATTGGTAATTCATCACGGCTAGCAAGCGATCATATTCATTATGGTAGCGGCTAAGACTGTACTCATTTCCCTCGGGAGCATAGTTGATGAAATGGCTGACTTGGCCACCGATGGGGCCTAGATTGGCCATTTGCCAATGCAGCCACTGGTTCACTCGATGGAAGTCAGCGCGAGATTTGCCAATGAACAAGCCGGTCTTTTCTGCTAGGTAGGTCAATATGCTGCCCGATTCAAACAGCTCTACATCAGGCATAACTCGACCATGATCATCGTTCGGTTGCCGATCAATTAAAGCAGGAATTCTCGCATTGGGAGAAAGGCTTAAGAAGGGTTCTTTGAACTGTTCACCGCTACCAATATTCACCAATTTAAGTTGATAGTCTAAGCCACACTCTTCGAGCATGATAGTTGTTTTCCAGCCATTAGGCGTGGGTGCAAAATACAATTCAACCATTACTGTTCACTCATTGCAGTTCGCTTAAGAATTTCAGGCCATCGGCCAACTGTTGATAAGCCCAGTTTTTAACTGCCATTAAGCGACTGGGGTGTTCACGTCGCTGATATTCTTGATGCGCCTGTTCAATAATAAAGGCCTGAATCGCCGCTGCACTTTGTTTGTCTAATACATCATCGAAGCGGGGCATACCGGCCGACGCCATCATGCCTTCGAGCACTACCGCGTTAAAATTGTCATGCCATACTGTTTCAAGATGCCTAAGGTCAGGTATCGCACCATCGCTAACCACGTTGGTGCCATGACAGCGAGAGCAGAATCGACTGTAGGCGATAGCCCCTTGGCTGAGCATACCATCACTTACTTGGGGCATAGCGGGTGGTTTTGGAATGGTTAGTTTTTCTACGGCAGGCAGTGACTCACTGCCTGAAAGTGTAAACGCAAGGATGCGACCATTAACATTGGTCACCTCATGCTGAATACCAATGATTTGGCTCAAACCGCCACCACGTCCAGCAGGAACACTAACGAATTGCTTGCCATCAACGCCGTAGCTAACAGGGCTACCAACAATGCCATTTTGACTGTTGAATCGCCACAGTTCTTGTCCATTGATGGCGTTGTAGGCTTTAAATAGCCCGTCTACGGTGCCTTGAAATACCAGTTCGCCTGCCGTCGAAAGGGTGCCTCCATTGCCTATGGTTTTATGTTCTGCGGTCCAAGCCACTTGCTGTTTAATGGGGTCCCAAGCTAATAAGTAACCTTCAACGAAGGTTTTTAATAGCGTTTGACTTAGGGCCGCATTGTGCATGTCAACACTGGTATCAACACCGGTATTCCAATGCCGTGGCAGTCGTTTGTAATCGGATTCTTGTTTTAATTCACCGCCTATATGCTGGGCAGGAATATACATCAGTCCAGTCATTGGGTTGTATGACATGGGGTGCCAATTATGTGCACCAAGACCTACGGGGTAAATCATTGCTGGTGCGGCGGTATAATCTTGTCCTGCCACTTCGACTGGCCGTCCCGTTTCCATATCATAGTGGCTGGCCCATGTAACTTTTTTAGCGAACGGTTCAGCTGATAAAAGCTCGCCAGTCTCACGATCGAGAATATAAAAGAAGCCTGCCTTAGGTGCTTGCATCAAAACTTTTCTGTCTACACCTTGCCATTTGATGTCAGCCAAGACAATTGATTGTGTGGCAGTATAGTCCCATGTTTCTGCGGGCACTTCTTGGTAATGCCAGACATATTCTCCTGTGTCGGGTTTAAGCGCTAAGATCGAGCAGAGAAATAAGTTGTCACCGCCAAAAGGGCTGCGAATGTTGCGATTATGCGGCGCACCATTACCCACACCAATATAAAGTAGGTCTAACTCTGGGTCATAGGCCATTGAGTCCCAGACCGTTCCACCCGCACCGTGCTCCCACCAGTTACCGGTCCAGGTTTTAGCCGCCAGTTCCATCTGCGGATTTTCAAAGCCATTCGCTGGATTGCCGGGTACCGTATAAAAACGCCATAACATTTCGCCGTCATTTGCGTCATAAGCTGAAACGAAGCCCCTAACGCCATATTCTGAGCCGCCATTGCCGATAATGACCTTGCCTTTAACGACTCGCGGTGCGCCCGTTATCGAGTAATTTTCGCCTTTAGGTGTCGTTTGTGTTGACCATAGTGATTGTCCACTGTGTCGATCAACAGCGATTAATCGTCCATCTAAAGTGCCAATAAAAAGCCGGTCTTGCCAGGCGGCTGCTCCTCGGTTAACCACGCCACAGCAATAACGAAAGTTTTCTTCGCGGGGTACCTCAGGGTCAAACCGCCACAGTTCTTGGCCGGTTTTTGCGTCCAGCGCATGCAGCACGCTCCATGCGGCAGTAACATACATTACGCCATCAATGACTAAGGGTGTGGCTTGTAAGCCTTGGGTGTTGCCCGTATCAAAAAACCAAGCTAACTTCAGTTGATCAACATTGCTTTGGTTAATCGCGTTGAGTGGACTGTATCGTTGTTCGAAGTAACCCCTGCCATAAGAGAGCCAGTTGGCAGGATCCAAATTGCTGTCTGCAGCATGAATCGCTTTTTGATCAATCTCAGTGGCAATTATTTCGCCACCGAGAGGCGTTCCATTTAAGGGATTCGAAAAAGTGCCTGCAGTGAAGAAAAGCAAGCTAATGAACGTGAGAAATATTTTCATATTTTGCATATTGTCAGTACTCTAGCATAGCTAAAATCAGCGGTGTATTAATCCTGATTCACTCGGCTCATAACAATAATAGTATGGGGTATAGATAATTAAGAGAGTGATCGTGATTGAGAGCGATGATATTCATTGGAGGGATATGGCGCGCCTGGCAGGACTCGAACCTGCAACCCTCGAGTTCGAAGCCCGATACTCTATCCAGTTGAGCTACAAGCGCACAATTGATAATAGTAAGTTATTCAATAACTTACTGCAAGCTAAGATTTAAAATATTATGGGGTTGGGGGTTTTTTGAACGGGGCGTGAAGAACGCAGTAAAATAAACGTAAAACAGCGTCATTTAGTTGCCTGGGTTGGCATGACCTCTGAGGCATTGGTATATCTATTGAGGCTGCTTGATAGTATTTACTATTCGGCAACTCACGCAATGAGGACTTTTGGGGAGTTTTACCTTTGGATGATCAATCGCAATTAACTGTGAGTTCAAGGTAACAACACTCATGTGCTGCGGTGCTTCGCCTTACGAGTGACAGGGCAGGGTATGGGCGCACGTTACCGAGTTAACTTTATATTTTTGTGACACACAATAACAGTGTGTGTAAATACGTCGCTTGTGATTTTTTAGTACGAACGACGTTTCTCCGCACGAGTCATACAATAAAACAAAGAACGCTCACTTTATTTCGAACAGTTTTTTTACAGACAGGGCGTTCTCTTAATAGTGTTAGCGATTCCAGAATGTTCATTAAGGCATGTAAGAAACATCGGTGCATATAAGCGGGTCGTTTTTGAGCATGGATAATTAAAATAAATAAGTTAATAAACTGCCCAATTTATCCCAGAGTAAATCGGGCCTTTTTTTAAGAGGCAGGGGTAGATTTAGCTTATCACCAATTCGACAAACCCAGCCGAGCCAGCGTCAGTAAACAATAATTGAGTATCACTATGGTGTAAGTGTTGTAACTCTATACATGTGTAGGGTCGCTGCCAAAGCCATGGCCTGTTTTGAACAGATAAAAGATCGCTTTGAGGCGGCAATTCATTTGTGTAAGCAAAAAAATAAAGGTCAAAGCCATAGGCCGGCAAAGGTTGTATTGAGAGGAGCTTCATGCCTAATTCATGCACGAAATGAGCGGTTTCACGATCAATATTTGTGGTGCGTAAAGTGATATGGGCGAGCCGACAACCACCACCAAGTGGAATGTTCGTCTGTGCTATTGTCTTTTTATCTTGCCCTTGAAAGGTATGCTGCAAAAGCTCGATCTTAAATCCTTCGGGATCATTGAGATGCGCCATATAGCCAATATTTTCAAACTGGATCGGTGGGGACACAGCGACGCCTCTCGTACATAAATCGCGGCACGCGTGATCTAAATCAGGCAAAGTGATGCCTATTTTCCAATACCGATCGTTCACTGATGGTTCATAGGGTTGCGATTTATGAGCGGGTGATAAGATTAGAGCCGTGGCTGAACCGGGATAAGTTAAATGAATATTTGCACCCACTTGCCGAGCTTCCATGCCTAAGTGGGTAACATAAAATGCTGCTAGGTTAGAGGGAGATTGAACCGCGAGGTTGACGCCATGTAAAGCGTTGCCGGCGGTGTAAAGGTCAAGTGTCATTGACGTGTATTTCCCCTCAATTTTAAAAAAAGGCTATTAAACCGGTCAAATATGATTGATGTTAGCATTCGGTGTGTCTTTAAAACCTCAACGAGTCAAATAATCCGTTAAAAAGGTGTAAATAAAAAGATTATTTGTTGCTCTGTACCTTCTCTCATAGCGTTACAAACCCATCGATGTGAATGCCAAGGTAGTAAATAGCGTCTCGTACCATAACATTGCAGGCTTCTATTGGTGATATTACGCCTTATGCCTTGAATCGTTTGAATAATAAGTGATGGTGATGCTAAAAGGCTTATACTAACAGAACACACGTTGAGTCAGTATTTGGCTAAGCTAATTTTTAACAGATTAAATAGGCAAGATTTTGTCAGATTCATTTTTTTCAGGCTTTGAGCTTGATGCTCGCTTGCAACAGGCGATTCAAAAAGTTGGCTTCGAAGAACCGACGCCGGTCCAGCAGCAGGCAATACCTGTTGCGCTTACTGGCCGCGATCTGCTTGTTAGCGCCGAAACGGGCAGCGGAAAAACAGCCGCATTCTTATTGCCCTTAATGCATAAACTTCTGCAGAAAACCGTTGAGCAGGAGCGCGCTGAACCGTCTTCTACGCGGGCATTAGTTTTAGTGCCAACCCGAGAACTAGCGATTCAAATCGTTAAACATTGTGACCAATTAGCCAGTTGTTCACATCTAAAAACGGGGCTCATTATTGGCGGTAATAGTTTTAAGTATCAGCAAGCTATTTTTCGCAAAAATCCTGAAATTATTATCGCCACTCCCGGTCGAATGGCCGAACACATTAGTCATGCGAGTTGTGATTTAACGGATATCGAAGTGTTGGTGTTGGACGAAGCCGATCGAATGCTTGACTTAGGTTTGGCTGAAGACGTGATTAGAATTGCTAATAACTGCAAAAAACCTCGTCAAACGTTCTTGTTTTCAGCAACACTCACGCACAAAGCTTTCGCAGCTGTGCAGCAAAAAATACTTGAAAATCCAGAAGTTATTAAGCTTAATGCTGGGCGCCAACAAAACGAAAATATTAAACAGCAAGTGATATTAGCTGACGCTGATGATCATAAAGATAATTTACTGTCGGCATTATTTGAGCGTCAGCCATTTACTAAGGCGTTAGTTTTTTGCAATAAAAAGGTACAGGTGAATCGTTTATGCGGTTTAATTCGTTATCGTTCAACCGCAGAAAAACCACAGCGTGCAGGACTGCTGCACGGTGATATGAGTCAAGATGAACGCAGAGACACCGTGAGTAAGTTGCGTGGTGGTAGTTTGAATATCATATTTGCAACTGACTTGGCTGCCCGTGGTCTTGATGTTAAAGGCATTGATTTGATTATAAATTATGATATGCCCCGGTCAGGAACTGATTATACTCACCGTATCGGTCGAACAGGTCGGGCGGGCGAAGAAGGCTTAGCTATTTCGCTGGTAAATACCTATGATTGGAGCTTAATGTCTAGTATTGAACGGTTTTTGAAAATCCGACTTGAACGAAGGAAAATTGCAGGTTTAGAAGCTCGTTATAAGGGCCCAAAGAAGTTAAAGTCATCAGGTAAAGCAGCAGGATCTAAAAAGAAAAAAAATAACAAATCAGCGTCAAAGAGCACAATGAAAGCAAATAAAAATAATTTAGGAAAGTCAGCGAGTGGACGCGCGGTAAAAAGCGAGCAGTCTGAAACAACGTCTCGAGACGCTGACAGTCGTTCAAAACAAGGTTTTAGTGCATTAAAGAAAAAATAAAATTTTGAGCGTATTGCTTATTTCAACCAGCTATTAATGTTGTTTTTAATGATTTTGGTTAATGCATCAATGTGATTGGCTTCGCTGTTTAATGCAGAAATATAGCTGTAATGATGTCCACCGGCTTCTATAAAGTATTCCTTATTTTCTACTGCGATTTCTTCTAAAGTTTCTAGGCAGTCAGCTGAAAAACCTGGACAAAAAACATCGATAGATAGAGTTCCTCCTTGCCCGAGCTCTTTTAATGTTTCATCTGTATAGGGTTTTAACCACTCAGCTTTACCGAACCGTGACTGAAAGGTCGTTATGCATTGCTGCTCATCTAGGCCAAGTTTTTCACGGATAAGTCTTGAGGTTTTTTGACATTGGCAATAATAGGGATCGCCAGACTCTAAATAGCGCTTGGGCACACCATGATAAGAGAGCATAAGTTTTTCTGACGGTTCGTTATGCTGCCAATGTTGCTTAATCTGATCGACGCAAGCTTGAATATAACGCTCGTCGTCATGATAGCTACTGACAAAGCGAAAATCAGGTATCCAGCGTGTAGAGGAAAATAGATCAGCAATAACATCAAAGGTAGAGCCAGTCGTGGCCCCAGAATATTGAGGGTAGAGCGGTAAAACTAAAATTTTCGATGCTCCCTGATGCTGCAGTTTTTCGAGTTCACTTTCAACAGAGGGTTGTCCATAACGCATAGCATAGTGAACGATGATTTCATTGTTATCGCCACATTCATGTTGTAACTTTTCTCTAATAGCATTTGCTTGATCGACGGTGTGAAAAAGTAGAGGTGACCCTCTGTCGGTCCAGACCGACTGATATAATTTTGCTGATCGATTTGGTCGGACATTTAAGATAATAACGTTGAGTATAAACCACCATATAATCCTTGGAATTTCAACAACGCGAGGGTCAGATAAAAACTGTTTCAAATACACTCTAAGCGCTTTGCCTGTGGCTGCCTGAGGCGTGCCAAGATTGGTCAACAAAACACCAATCTTAGGTTTTTTATTGTGATCGAAATCAGTCTGACCTTTGAATCTCATTATTGTCTGTTCCTAGGTCATTTAAGGGCTAATTTTTTTAAGTCGCAGTTTCAATGGATTCAATTTACTTGTCGATACCAAGTTCAGCTTTGAGTCCAGTCTTGGATCGGTAAAATGTTTTTATTTTTTCCATGTCTTCTTCGAGTTTTCCACTGGGAATAAATTTATCAAATATTCCGCAGGTTTTTGATGATGCGTCAATAAAGCCTCTAAAGATTGGCACTTTAGCTTCGACTGCAATATGATAAAAACCGGTCTTCCATTTTTCGGTTTTACTCCGGGTACCTTCGGGTGTAATAAGTAGCGACAGTTTATCAGCAGCTTTAAATTTGCCAACCATCTCTGACACGGTATTATTCGTGCTGGAGCGCGCGATCGATATGCCGCCTAACCAAATCATTAAGCTTTTAAATGGCTTTGGAAAAAGCTGTTCTTTGCCCATCCAGCGAACGTCAATGTTCCTCGTTAATGCAATACTGAGCATGAAGGCAAAGTCCCAGTTACTGGTATGAGGTGCAGCAATCAAAATATATTTCTTCTCTTTTGGTGTCTCACCAACAACTTTCCAACCCTTTAAAAAGAGAAAGGTCTTTGCAACAATGACTAGTAATTGTCGAATGATGGGCGTAGTAAAAACGGTTGTCATAATGTTATTGAGAGTCCTAGAAGTATTGATTAGATTAAGTAATGATTTTACACCAAACACTTGACGTGGTCTAACTTCGTTTCAAGTTAAATCTATTGTACTAATAATACGTGCAATTTTACTGGCAAGACCAATACTTTTAGCGGATTGAGCGAATATTACTCTTACTTTGCTGCTGATGGCGAGTAAGCCATAGGGCAAAGTTATTGCTATTCATTGGCTTAGCTACATAGAAACCTTGGCCGAGGTCACAATCTGCCTCGTTTAAAAATTGAAGCTGGTCTTGACGTTCTATCCCCTCTGCAATGACCGAAATCCCTAGTTCGTGCGCCATTTTAATAATTGAACGAGTAACGGCTGCATCGCGCTGATTGTTAGGCAGTTCGCTTGTAAATTCGCGGTCTATTTTCAGGTGATTAATGGGAAACCTACGAAGGTATGTTAGTGATGAATAACCTGTGCCAAAATCATCAATAGCTATATTTACACCAAGTGATCGCAATGCATGAAGCTTTGTTATGAGTAAATCTGTTTGTTCCATCAGCGTGCTTTCGGTGATTTCCACGGTTAATTTTCCATATTGAATCCCTGTACTTTGTATAATGTTTTCAATCGTGATAAGAAGGTCAGGTTGATGAAATTGAAGCGCGGAAAGATTCACAGCAACATTTGCAGTACTTAAACCTTGTTGTTGCCATAACACTTGCTGCATGCATGCTTGTTTTAATGCCCACTCACCTAATGGCAGTATGAGACGATTTTCTTCTGCTATTGCGATGAAATCATTAACAGGGATGTTGCCTTTTTTAGGGTGCTGCCATCGCAATAAAGTTTCAACACAAACGATCTGTTGGGTATTCATATCAATAATAGGTTGGTAATTTAACGAAAACTGTTCAAGTTTCAATGCTGTCATTAAATCATCTTGCATATCGATCTTTTGCTTAGCGGCCATATCGATAGCGGTATCAAAAAATTGAAAGTCATTTTTGCCTTTTCGTTTTGTTTCATAGAGTGCCATATCAGCTTTTCGTAGTAACTCATCATAGTTTTGAGCATCGTTTGGAAAGGAAGCAATACCAATGCTAACACTGGTTTTGATTCTTTGATTGTCAATTATTATAGGTTGATTAAATAACGAAAGAACTTTTTTACAAATAATGCTAGCGTGATATTGGCTAGTAAGATTCGTCAATATAATTGCGAATTCATCGCCGCCCAAACGAATGACGGTGTCACTCTCTCGACTGAGCGTTACTAATTCAGTTGCAATAGTTAATAGTAGTCTGTCACCGACAGCATGACCAAATTGATCATTAATCGCTTTAAAATGATCGACATCTATTAACATAAGGCCGACTGCATTAGAATTCCTTCGAGATTGTGTTAGGGCATCAGAGATGCGATGCTCAAATAGCGCCCGATTACCGATTCCTGTTAATGCATCGTGCTGTGCAAGGTGCAGAAGTTCATCGCTGCGTAATTTTTGCTTGTTGCGCCAACGATGAATAATTAGCGATACATAGAGCCAAAGTGCCACAATGCCGAACATTTGCAGCGATAACAACGCGGTGATTTTACTGGATCGGTTATTAAGTGAATTGATAGTGTGAGTGGCTTGTTGTTGCAAGGCCCGTTGCAATGCATTAAAAGTTTGCTGCTCAGTCAGCTTCGTTTGCTGGTAATCGAAATCAGAAAAAATTATGAAAGCTTGATCTTTCTGTTTTTTATCAAGATGAGAAAAAATCTTATATTCAATCAATGCTGAATGTTCAAGGCTCAATCTAAATGCCTTAGTGCGCTGGACGAGATCATTGCTTGGCGAGCGCTCGCCTCCTAAAATACCTTCTTGTGATATCTGCTGAAGTTTTGCGATTAACTTCATTCTGCTTGTTTCAAAACGGGTCTTCCAGTGTTTATCACCAGTATTTATTGACCATTTTAATGATTTTGATAGGTTTTGGTAATCATTGTCTAATTGGTGGCTGAGGTGCCTAATTTGCACGCTCTGATTGATTTTATTTTTACTGGTCGTGCCGTTTGAATAGCTAACCCATATACCCGTCAAGACAGCTACTAGGCTAATTATTACTGCAATTCTAACAAGCCATTCAATATTGTATGGTGATGACGGGCTAATAATAATTCTCCGCAGTTGAGTGAATAAGCACATTTTTATTATAGATGAGCCCATCAAACCATGGAGAAAAAACTGTTAACTAGCTAACAGTTTTTTATATTCATAGAGATTTTTTACGGTTAGTTGCTTAATGTATTCAATCGCCTCATTTTATGCCCCAGTATTCCCAGAGGGAATCTCTTTGTAAGGGACACCTTTATCCGCTCTTGGTTCTTGAGGTAATCCGAGAACTTGCTCTGCAATGATATTACGCATAATCTCATCAGTACCGCCGGCTAAACGAATGCCCGCAGCCATAAGTACTGCAGATTGAAAATGGCCATCGAGAGGCGTAGATATGTCGGCGGTGAGTTGACCGCCTGCGTCGAGTTGTTGAATGACAAAATTAGCAATGTCTTGATTCATGCTCGCGCCGACTAATTTCCCTAAAGAACCCTCAGCGCCAGGTACTCCGCCTTTTGCCACAGCCGTTATCATCCTAAAGGTGGTCGCTTCGACGCCTGCGTGTTGAGAATACCAAGTTGCGAGTTTGTCCCGAATAATAGGATCTGTTGTTGCCGGCTTGCCATCAACTTCGTTGTCTTTTGCCCAATTCAAGAAGTCTTCAAAGCCATCAGGTGCAGCTGTTGCATTCGCTAAGCGTTCATTCATTAACACCATCAAAGCAGCGCCCCAGCCTTCGTTCACCTCACCAAGACGATAGTTGTCAGGAATAACAGCGTCATTGAAAAAAACTTCATTAAAATGTGACCCGCCATCGATTTGTTTTATAGGCTTCACCTCAACACCCGGTTGTTTAAGGTCGATCATAAACATAGTCAGACCTTTGTATTTTGATACCTCGGGATCTGTGCGCGTTAAAATGACGCCATAGCGACTGTATTGAGCGCCAGAGGTCCAGATTTTTTGCCCATTAATCTTCCATCCGTCGCCGTTTTTTTCAGCTTTAGTGCTCAGGCCTGCCACATCTGAGCCGGCACCTGGTTCGCTAAATAATTGGCACCAAATATCATCAGCTCTTGCCATCCGCGGCAATAAAGTTTGTTTTTGCTCTTCGCTAGCAAACGTCATCAGTGCAGGGCCACAGTTGCCAATGCCAATCACAAAATACTCGTCGGGTTCACCGTACTGGCTAACTTCCTGGTTCCAAATGACTTGATACATTTGGTTGAGGCCCTGGCCGCCGTACTCTGTTGGCCACGTTAGGCACGAAAAACCTGCGTCAAATCGCTTGTGGTACCAATCAACGGCCTGCTGATAGCGGTCTTCTTGATTGCCAGACATCAAGCCTTGTCGTTTGGCTTGAGCATTAGCGGCTAACCAAGTTTTAGCTTTTGATCTAAATAGCGCTTGTTCTTCAGTGTCATTAAAATCCATAGTCTGCTCTGCATTGTTAATGTAAGTTTAGCGTGGTCATCCGATTTATTCGTTAAGAAGGCGGGTGACTAATTGCTCGCGCCACCATCGACTACTGCCAATAATGGAAGAAAGTAGCTGGGCTCTTTTGTAGTACAAATGGCAGTCAAATTCCCAGGTAAAACCCATCCCGCCATGCACTTCGATATTTTCTTTACTGCAAAAATAATAGGCATCAGTCGCGCTTACTCGTGCGGTGGCCGCAGCTAGAGGTAATTTCTCATCATTAACACTTAACGCCCAGGCCGCAAAGTATGCATTAGAGCGAGCGAGTTCTATTGCGACATACATGTCAGCGAAAATATGTTTAATGGCTTGAAAAGAGGCCACTGATCGGCCAAAAGCAAATCGTTGTTTCGTATAATCTATACCCATCTGCATTGTTGCCTCACAGCCACCGAGTTGCTCAAAGCTGGTAAAAACGGCCGCGCGATCGAATGCTTGTGTAAGGATAGAAGACGCCGCATTTTCAGCACCGAGACGTTGTGCTGAAGCGTTATTAAACTCAATGCTAGCAAGCGGCCGACTGCTGTCAATCGACGCAGAGACACAGCGCTGCACGCCGGGTTGGTTAAGATCAACCAGATACAGCGAATGATCCTGCTCAGCACTGGACGCGCTCACGATAGCATAATCTGCATCGGCACCGTCAAGAACGGCAATCTTCTTGCCGTTTAATTGATCGTTAGCGAATTGAGTTCGCTTGGCCTGAAATAAATGTTGCCCAGCCCGTTCAGTGCTAGCGATACAAAATATAGCTTTACCTGCGGCAATGTCGGGCAGCCATGATTGCTTTTGTTGCTCACTGCCATGCTGTTGGATGATTTCAGCGGCAAGGTAAATCGTACTAAAAAATGGAATAGGCGTTAATGAGCGACCCAGTTCTTGAGCAATTACGCACAGCTCTAACGATCCTAAACCCAAACCGCCATATTGTTCATCAATAGCGGTTGCAGACCAACCAAGATCCACAATGGACTTCCATAGGTGGGAATCATAGCCACTGGTGCCATCCATCACCTGACGAGCGGCAGTGAGGGGTGAATGCTCGGTTAAAAAGAGTCGTGCTTGATCCTGAATCAGTTTTTGATCGTCGGAAAATTCAAAATTCATAGTAGTTACCGATCTGCTGAAGTGTCTAGTGAGTTAAGTTACATGAAAATCTTATGATATTACGGAGAATACCTTTGATACGAGAGCGTTTACCGTCATAGATCATGACGGGATGAATTGTTATGCCCGTCACTGTGGTTGTATGTAAAAATTAGAAAATTAAATTGATAAAAATTCGGCTGAATGCAAGTCAAGGCATTGTTGAAAATGACGCTGGGCCATGATTAAAAACATTTTATCACTGCGTTCAGCGGCACCCGTATAGACAGCACCCAGTATTACCGTCATAAATGCATTCATAGCGAATTCTCTGTATTGTTCCCAGCACTCGGCCTCACTGGTTTTAACGCCTGCCAGCTCAAGCGCTGATCGGTATCGGGAGACTAAGGTCTTTTCATGCTGGCGACGCAATTCACTTGTCAGGCTTCCACCAATAAAATACGCGATATCGGTAAGGCCACAACTGATGGCAATTGATTGCCAGTCAACAGTGATCGCCGAGGCATTTTCACCGTGGTCGTTAAATAAAATATTTTCTGATCGGAAGTCAGAGTGGACGAGTGTTTTAGGCCCTTTAAAACGGCCTATCCACTGACTGTAGCTGGCAACAAATAAGTCCCCGAATGCGATGGCTTCGGGCGCCAAGCCGTGGCTAAAACGCTCGAGGAATTTAGGCCAAGCGTCTAGCAGTAGAGCGCCGCCAAATGCGGCATTTTCTTCCTCATAGGGTCTGGAAATATGCTCGCCATCCAATTTATCGCTTTCCCAAAAAGCAGCGTGTAATTTTGCTGCTTGATCGATAGCCATTTCAGCTCTATGAATCGTTTCGCCCAGCAACTGATCACCTGGCTCGGCAGGCGCCATGTCTTCCATTAAAATAATAAATTCTTCGCCGGCCTCATCGCTAGCACTGTAGTAAATTTTTGGTAGATGCATTTCAGTAAGTTGTGCTTGCTGCTGATAAAAGAGCACCTCTCTAGCATAGGCTCCAGAACTGGCAGACATTTGTTTAGCCACGGGATCTGCAGCTGGTAGCTTGGCCACTAATGTATGTGGAAGTCGGCCCGTGTGACTATCGCTACTGTATTTAATGGTTAGCCTAGCATTATCGCCCATTTTTCCAGTGCCAATCATTTGATAATCAACATCAATTATCTCAGCATGTTCAAAGGCAGGGTTGTGTGCCGCCAGCGTTTGATTAAGCCAGTGAGGAGTAATAGCGTCAGGTAATGAGACGATTGCAGGTAGCATGTGTTAATCCCGTATTATTAGATGAGACTGCTGTATAGGCATTGAGGGTTAAGCAAAAAAAAAGCACCCAATCCTTTAGATGCTTTTTTTCTTAAGGCGTGCTTTCACAGATGTAAGCCTTCTTCGAGGTAGTGCACGTCTTGGCTTGGTGCTGGGAAATTAGGGATTTGATGGATGCCATTGGATTCATTGGTGTAGGTTGAGGAATTATCAGCGGCATCGTAAAATTGCTTGTACCATTTGCGGTTCATATTAAACGGCCCGTCCGTTTTTAATTGCATGATACGGATCGCGGGGCGCTTATGTTTCCAAACATCAAAATCAGCAGAAAATGCGTGCAGAGCGCCGGCTTGCACTTCTTTTGCTGCAGCGATATCTTCTGCAGAATGTGGAATATTTTCGGCTTTAGCTAAAGCCGCATGCCAGACCTGCGTTACGCCATCTTCAACCGGTGTATTGGCGATTAACTCATAGGTAATGGCACCGCCGAAATCTTGCTTAGAGAGTAAAATGCCCGGGCCCGTGTACCAAGTGATACTGGATAAGTAGCAGCCATAAGTATGGTGAAATCCTCCTTGGCGTTGAATAACCACGTGGTTTCTAAATTCATTTTCAAAGTATTCGCAGGGCGCGCCATGGGTTGGGCCAAGGTGAGCGCAGTCAGCCATGTTGTCAAGAATTTCTTGCGGATGAATATCGATGGTTCCTAGATGGTCCAGGTCCCAGCGCACCCATGCAGGATCGTCCCACTCTTTAAGGTAGGGCGGTTCGTAACTAGGGGCGTTACCTTCGGGATCATGCCACATCATAATGCAGCCCATGTTATCTCTTACTTCATAAGATTTAATGGCCGCTGATTTAGGGCAAGGTCCGTCATGATAGGGGATGTCGTCAACTTGACCATCGGGCGCATAACGCCACCCATGGTAAGGGCAACGAATCGAATCACCTTCGATTTGTTTGTCCGTTGCGACGATCTCAGGGCTTTTACTGGCGGCTATGTGAGTACCCATGTGAGCGCAATAAGCATCAAGCATGACAACTCGGCCGCTTTTACCACGATAAAGGGCAAAGTCATGCCCAAAAAAACGAACGGCTTTTGGGCCGGCATCAAGTTCTTTGCTCTCAGCAACAATAAACCAACCCCTGGGGTAGGTTTGTGGTCCAAGTTTGTAATCTGCGGCTAATGCCATAATTGAAACCTCATATTGACAGTTTATCGCGCTGTCTGGTTGAATCTTTTTGAAACGATATCATTGATCGCGTTAATAAAAACAAGCCAATGCCTATCTTTCATCAAACGGAGTATATTGTCACTGACCGGATCGATCATTTTACTCTTTTTGTTAGAATTGAAACATTGCTACTTTGGTAATTATTCTAAGCCCGTTTTCTTGTAAAAATAGATCTTTAGCTTCGCTCAAGCTCAATATATTGTAACAAGATGTTAGCATGCAATAAAGCTAACGCTGGTGGCTACGACGTCTTAACCGGACTTGTCTCTTAAATGAGATACGTTATTAAAGCCAAATCAGTTTGAATTAATTTACTGCCTTACATTGAACAATAGGAATGAAAATTGTGGATATAAGCTTTGATTCCGAACGGATTTTGACCGCTGCAGCTGACTTTCAAGGTTTGGATGATTTTGGTGATCCAGCGTTTAAAGCAGGTTTAGCTGCTTTACTTTGCACTTACGATTCGCACGTTAATGACACCGCTAGCCGTCAGAGAGTATACATGCGTGTGCTCAAAGTCCTTGGTGCTCGATTAAGGGTTGAGCAAGCAAAAAAGATTCACTCAGAGATTGCCGACGAAAAGATTACTAAGCCAATGATACTGACGGGCCTACCAAGAACGGGCACGTCGGCACTCTTTAATTTGTTATCAGTCGATCCCGCTTCAAGGGCCTTATTGCAATGGGAAACCCATTATCCCGATCCTATGGAGGGACTCTCAAGCGGTGAGATGGATCCCAGGCACCGAAAGTTAGTCGAAAAAATTGAATCCCAGCGGGCTCAAAACCCAGAATTCCAAACGATGCATTTTGCCAGTGCTGACACGCCCGAGGAATGTGTGCTGTTGCATTCGCTAGCATTTAATGGTGTTCAGTTAGGCTTTGAATGCATGCTTGAACCTTATCAAAGTTGGCATCAATCAAGTGATTTGTTACCCATGTACCAATACTACATTGATCTTTTGAAAATGTTACAGTGGCGAAAACCCGGCGATCGCTGGTTATTAAAAGCGCCGGCTCACATGTGGGGACTAGACAGTTTAATTCATGTCATGCCTGATGCCTGTATTTTATGGGGCCATCGAGACCCCCTTCAAGTTATCCCTTCTATTTCCAGTCTAACGGCCATGGCTGCGAAAATGTTTGCAGGCAATATTCCTGCCATGACTAAGGACCGATTAGGCCCGTTGGTCATGGAGTTTTATGCCCGATCATTAGAACGAGGTATTGCGACGCGAGCAGATATGCCTTCCCACCATTTTTATGATTACCGTTTTATTGATTTTGTGGAAACCCCCTTAAGCTTAATCAACGGTGCCTATGATTTTTTTGAACTGCCCATGCAGCAATCATTAAGCCGTGATTTTTCACAGTATATTCAGCAACACCCTAAGGGGCAGCATGGCGCTCATCGGTATTCATTCGAGGAGTTCGGATTAACAGAGGCCATGATTTTAGAGCGATTTGATTTTTATTATCAACATCCGCAATACTGTCAATACCTGTAATCATTTAAACGTTAGTAGCGAGCATGGAATATAATTATGAACGATGAACAAGTCATTTGGGATGCCTTTTGTGAACAGCTAAAAGAAGCGGGCAAAGTTATTATGCGCGATGATTTGCCGACTACTGCGTTCGATCGAGCAGAGGGCTTGCGTTACATGGCGCGTTTAACAAAAGCGGGGCTCGATACTTTTTGTGAATTGACTGGGCCTAAATACCCCGTGCTTCGGCCACAGGCTGACATGGTGAAAATGGGTTTGGACAACCCCGACAATTACTACGTTGGAGCATCAATTAACGCTAAATATGACTACCGGATTACGGGTAACCGCGGCACAATTCATTTTTTAGGTTTTGCAGCGCAAGCTCAAAACTTTGCCGTGCGCAATAAAATGCTTGGTGGCGCTGGTCACCTCAATCATGCTGACATGGAAATAGACAACGAAG
>MDSY01093935.1_pt1 | contig 65657 bp, 56 predicted proteins | sample 811131 | NCBI WGS metagenome assembly MDSY01 (sample SAMN05326643, study PRJNA326480) | marine metagenome | isolation source: seawater | place: Atlantic Ocean: South West | collected 2010 | reverse complement strand
CTGATTCACATCCGCACCATTGGCCAGCAATAGCTTGACGATTTCGGTGTGGCCATTCCAACTCGCCATGTAAAGTGGCGTCTCGCCATCCTCGTTGGCATGGTTCACATCCGCACCATTGGCCAGCAGCATCGACACCACCTCGGCATGGCCCTCCTGACACGCCATGTAAAGTGGCGTGGCACCATTATTAAGAGCCTGGTTCACGTCGACGCCCGGAGCCGCCAAAAGCAACTTGACAACCTCGACATCGCCATTTGCACTCGCGAGGTAAAGTGGTGTGGTTCCCTCATTATCTGCTTGATTGACATCAATCCCACGAAATTTCAACAGTAGTTTCACAATTGCAACTGCCTTTTTGCCTGTAAATTGGCATGCATGCAATAGTGGTGTCCATCCAGAGTCGATATCTGTTTGATTGATATCGGTGCCAATGGCCAAATGCTGTCCGACAGTTTCAACGTCCCCTTCGCGACATGCGGTGAAAATATCTTTGTCAGGCGGCGATGGTTTTGGCTTTTTGGACTTAACCTGGCCAACGGATCCACGTTTTTTGCGTTTGGGTTCCGCCGCCACAAAATTTGTTGGGCGCCGCAACTGACTCATTAACGAATGGTCGCGAGTATTAAATAGTGTCAAAAATCCGAACACGTGTTAGACGGGCGTACCATGTAACAATTGGTGTGCGGCCATGTGCATCGACAGCGTCAGCGAATGTGCCGGCATGGCTTTTAAAAAGGCACGTCGTACAGGCAGGCGCGTCTCTTTCGAGTAAATGTCGTGCAACGTCGGTAGCTGGTGGTACTCCATGTAGGCCGTCCACCACCCCTGTGCGATTTTTCTTCGGCTGTGCTGTACGAGAACACAAATCCAAAAGAATCCAATCCAAGGCCAAATGACTTCAGTGTGCAAATCGTCGCGGCCGTAGACCCACGCGTTCCACGTTGCGACGTCTTTGGCGGGACCTGCCGTCCTGAGGGGCACGTACGGACATTGCAATTCTTGATTGAACGACACGATGAAATCGCGCGGCACGAGGTTCCAGTGTACTGCGAGAATACGCGGCAGTGTTTCTTGCGACTTGTAAATCTCCGGAACCCATTTGGCGAGTGCTTCATCGTATCTCTTTTTGAAACGGCGTTCTTGCCTCTCGTCTCTGAACGTACATGCGAGCATTTCCATACACCGTATGGTTCGAATCATAATGACATTGGACAAAAGCAGATGTCCCGCATGTTTCCGCGTGTACTCCCAGGAAACGCCCACGGGTTCGTATATGGTATGCGTGCATACATAGGTTTGTAACCATTCAAATGCCCTTTGACAAGTCAGATACAACTTTTCGACGGCGTCTTCGTGGTTGACACAACATTCCCAAGCCATGATGATAAAAAACATATTGGCGTCAATCACTGTACGGTTCCATTTTGCATATACGGGTGTTTCCTCAGAGTACCACGAAGCTAAGAATTCTGTCGGCACTTGACCTCCAGCCGTCATGTACCTGGCCAATTTCTGTACGTATTTCAATTGTGGTTTGGTATCTTGTTGTCGCATTCGAAGGGCTAAAAATGTGTAGAACGTGTCTCTTGTAGACGTGTGCGTGGCAAAATAGTCGGTAAAGTAACCACCTTTCCGATTGACATTCAGTTGCAATTGAACGTCAAACGGTTCTGTCACGTTGTCGCGCGATTTGAAGCAGCATGGTGTGTAACTGACAAAACATCTGGCTATGAATACAAAGGGAATACAAACACTACTCCAACAGCTCATCTACAGTATAAATAAAAAGCTTTAATAATTGTTTTATGCGATTCCTCTGGATTCTATTTTCTGTATCTATGGCCATACCATGTCCTCAAAACACTATGTACTTGATTGGATCGTATCGGCCCCAATGTCAGGACAATGGTGCATGGTATCCGAAACAGTGTTGGGGGTCGACGGGCGCGTGTTGGTGCGTCGATACCGAGGGCGAGCGTGTTTCGCAACGAACACCTGCTGGTGTCCCGCTAACCTGTGCTACTGACGCCAGCGCGCCCCACAATTAAGACAATGACAGAATACAGTCATGGGTTCGTCGGCACCTCGTGTTTGTTTTTGATAGTAATCCACCTTGTGCTGCTTGCATTTTCCACACTGTAGCATAGAATCTTCTATTTCTTCTTCTGTTTTCTTTTTAAAATTAGGATAGACTTCCTCTAACCACTTATTCCTTGTCGTGGCTTCGTCGGTACCAACGAACCAAAGCTGTGGATCGGACACCAGGTCTTCGACTGAGAAATGATCCAACGCGGAGGGGTTTCTCAGGTAATTGGCGCAAAATTGCCGGATTATTTGAGGCGAGCCAAAGTCTTCGACGCGCGCGCGAAGGTGTGGTGGCAATCGACACGACATGTACACACAATAGATTGTGACGCGTTTAAATATGCGACTATGAGTTACACAAGTGAAAAGGATACAATCAGTATGGGGAAAAACACGTCTATGATAGTTCTGTATAATTCGAGGTGGCTGAACGTCCCAATGTCTTTGAAATACATGAAACTCAGCACCGAAGGCAGGATACAAGTGTATGTGACGATGGATATGGCTATGGGTATTTTAAAGACAAATCCTTGACGTGTGGTGTCGGCGGTACATAGCATTGCTGTGACAGTATAGAATTTGATGATCATGGAACATAAAAAAGACGACCAGTGGACCTTTTCGCGGCGGTGTTGCATTTGATAACAGTGTAGAGTCTCAACACACATAAAATCACCGTCCATGAATTTGTCGTACGCTTTGATTTCGTACTGGTTAGTATTTTCAGCGATCCCGAATTGCCATTCGGAAAGAATTGAGAGCAAAAAAATGAATGCGAGAGATAGAGCACCGTCGTTGCCGAGTAACGTGCCCAAAAACATGAGCAAAAGGGTATTTGAAAACATGTTGAGCACCGTTCGAATCGTATTGAACCCTCTGGAATACATTATTCGAATGTCACACCAGAAACGACTTTTTTCGGATCCCCATGGTCCAGTGACAATATTAGCATACACGAAGATGTATAAAATGCATATCGGTACCATGGACAAGACCACAAAATACCGACCCAGTGTCACATTGGCGACGGGTGGCCGCATGAATAATATTCCTGTAGCACATATGAGTTGCACGCACATGATGGCAGCCGCAAACTTAACGAGTTCGCGCAATGCTAAACGGTCTCGTTTTAATCGAAACACGAGACTACAAAATGTCAGGGGCGCATGTGACATAGGTTCGTCAGAGACAAGATCGGTCTTGGATTCCAGATCTTCCATGGTAAAAAATGAAACAATGTATTTATACTTGCCACCGTTAAGCTGATCCCAAAACAGAGTACAAAGAGTTTGGAGTTGTTCGTTTTGCATCTAAACTTTGCATGAACCCGATCCTTTGAAACGCAGTCACCACAAACCCCGAGCAAAAATACGATTCACAATGTTCTTCATGTTCGTTCGTACCGAATGGCAACCACGAACAGAGTGCACCAGCCGTATCGTAGTTTTTCCCCAACGACTCTATGGCAAATGTCAGCGTGTCTTGTTGTTGCTCGGGTGTGACTTCAAACGATGTCGGTAATAACACGGCGTAGTCGTCATGTTCGCCAGGAATTTTAAACCATGTGTCGTGTGCCGTTGTCGTTAGTGTACGAACGGACGCCTTTTGGCCCAAAATCTGAGAAAAGGACAACGTTAACTCGTCGGTCGACTGTATAAGTCTGCGAAAGCCCGTGTCAAAGAACGTCATTTCAATTTGAGAGATAATGCGTTCGCAATCTTCGGGCGGGTACACACCTTTTTGTGCATTTGTGTAAATAACTTTGACGGCACTCATAATCTCCTCTGGCGTTGTGGCCACCACCAATTCGCAATGGCAAAATTCTCCCGCGGTCCACCACGCCGCCAAACGATTGAACGCACCACCAAAGTAGTCAACAGGTTTATAAAAAGATACCTGAAGAACCATTTTTTTGCGCCGATGTCTATAAATACTCCATATCACTAATTATACATGGGGGCACTATGTTTCAAATCGCCCTCTGTTCAAGTCGTCGAGTGCATTCACCAATTGCAAGACGTAGAAAAGACACTACAACTAATCATTAACAAGTACGAGTCACAAATTAAGAATGAACTCCGGCTTGTTCGGGCCAAAATGCACAGGAAATCTGACTGCATGCGACACATGCGGACCGTACACATGATTCGACACCACAAGACAAATATGGAAAATAGACTCACGTCCTGCATGAACAAACGCTACCAAATAGAGTCCCTCAACGTTACGAAAATGCACATCAAGGCCGTACAAACCACAACGAAAACGTACAGGCAGTTTTTAGACGAACACGACATTGAAAAGGTTGAACGTCTACAAGAGACGCTGACGGAAATGATTGAAGATGCGTGTGAAATCAACGACACGTTGACCGCACCGCAAAGTGCATACGAAGTGGACGATGACGAGATTGAACGCGAATATGACTCCATCTGCGCTGAAATACAACTACCTGTGGCACCAGACGACTTCCCGTCCACCACGCACACAGAACGAAAGTATTCGAAATCAGACCACGAAGAACTTGAATTGGTTCCATTGACACATTATTAGACGTATTGTTTTACTAGAGTAAAAACCATTTTAGTTTTAACGTTTTGCGTATAAAAAGACTTCATCTGTGGGTACAATATTCATTCATTCATGCAAGCGGAAAGAGTTCAGATCACATCAAAGAAATTACTCTCGAATGGTTGTTCAGCATCGTGGTTTGTACCACTGGCTCAAGATGCGTCCATAGACGATATTCTAAGAGTCTTTGCTCAATTTTTAATCGACGGACAACGGGTGAACATACCCATGCTTCAAACATGCTTTGATGTCCTACTGCAAGAACAAAACGATTGTATGTTTGTGTTTATGCGCAGAGGAACGGACCAAGCGGCAGGCATACTCAAGTCCCAAAAACCTCTCTTTTCAGATCGGGAGAAAATCCTCATGGCTCAAATTGGCGAAAGTCCACAGTGGAATGTACCACTGTGGACTTGGAAGGAAAAACACCACGAGTTAGCGACGGCCATGGAGCCACAGTGTAGAGAGATTTACGGACCGTGCATGGGCATATGGTGTTACCGATGATGCCCCATGGGCACCCCATTAGGATTCCTTCGCCACAACTCTAGTGCATGATAATGCTCCTCGGTAGACAAGGCCCACTCCTCCCATTTGACCAACAATACTTCCCTTTCCGTCAAATCCGTTTTCGTATCCATTACAGTACTGTTGTCCACAACAGTACTCACACTCGACTTGTTCGCCATTACCGATGTGATACAACAGAAGCGTGACATTCGAGATCGAAGTCGCGATGTCATGGATTGACATCGTGTGGTACTTAAACACTGTACTTCTTTTCTACATGAAGTGGTATGTTGTAGGGTATTCGTGGTGCTCGCATTTTCAACACGCAGTGAAAATGCTCTCCGAGTCTGTCGATACCAGTGTGTACTGCCTTGGTGTGGACGAACCCGATAGAGAAAAAATGATACGAAAGGTTGACGACATTATTAGTGACCGCCAGGTGATTGGATCGCCTGGCGTCACGTCTCCTCAGATATTATGCTGTAGCGCGAAGTACGCAATATGCATACCCGGAGATTCAGAATTAACAGCCATATCGAATTTGAAACAGTTCGCAACTTCCAAGTTGGCGTCGTATAAAACATTCGTACCACACAACCCCTGCAATTAGGATTACATTTAAAATAATGAAGAAACAAATATTCCCTTTAGATGTCCACCCTGCCTTTTACAACGTATTTCGCACACATGGGTGCGTACGAACTCGTTTTGTGACTCTCGATTCGCTTTTGAACAGCTCCGCGCAATGCCATGAGGCTCTTGCGCGCATTTTGGCGTAGTCGGTGAATTTCTGTACGGAGCATGCCCGCTTCTTGCTTCTTTTTCATCAGTTCATTTTTTTGCTTATAGAAAGGACCCGAAAAATTACGAAGGCTGTTTTTTAGGATTTCGGCGTCTTCTTTGCGGCGCTTCAGGCACGCCATTTCCTTCTCTGCACTCGTTACCTGGAATTCTTTGAGCTTTTGCTCGCTTTGACGAAGTTGGCGAGCCATTTGAGCCATGTTTCGGACTAGGGCACGATGGTCACGAGCGAATTTGGTCATGGTGGTATTGAATGAATGAAGAATGAATGAATGGATGAATGAAGAATGAATGAATGAAATATGAATGAAGAATATTTATATATGTAAGTGTACACTCTAGTATATTGTATGTGCAATGATTTGGTTTAAATCGACTTAAAACTTTTCATTCATTTATTTAAGTCGTAGTCATTCATTCAATCATCAAACACCAAACACCAAACACCAAACACCAAACACCAAACACCAACATGTCGACGTTCACCACCCACCTAACCCTCACGAACAGCAACGCGCTCAAGCAGGAGTGGCGCGAGCTCCACGACAAGAAACGCAACGAGGAACTGCACTCGCAGACGGCACGCGAGCTCCTCGCGTACGCGCGTACGCTCGGACTGCGGAAGACCCACATTGAAAAGTATGGTCCGTCTCAAGCTAAAAAATCAATCATTTCGGCCATCCACGACATCTTTTTGTTGAACAAGATTGTGGCTGCACCAAGCGGCTCCGGCGACTCGGACACGACGCGAAAAGGCTCGTACTCGTCCGACGACGAGTTTGACGACGACGACGCTGTCTCTCTGCGCGTTCTTCAACGCGAAAAAGCCTTGAAACACGGCGAGGCCAAGCTCGAAGGCGACATGAAAGACATGAATCAGCTCAATGAATTTATGCAAAGCGAGTCTGAAAAGCTGTCGCAAGAGAAGACGGCCTTCGGGGAAGCATCTGCGAAACGCGAAAGGGCCCAGGCGAAACGCGAAACTGCCTTCGAGAAGCAAAAGAAGACATTCGAAGCGGGCCAAAAGTCAGTGAAAGTTCGATTTTTTACGGCGTCCAAGAAAGATAAAGCCGACTTTGATAAAAAGCTCGCAGAAGTCAAGAAAGATAAAGCCAACTTGGAGAAGCAACTCGCAGAAGCCAAACAGCAGCAAGGTGTGTCCATTCAAGAGCGCGCGAATTTTTATCGCGAAAAGACAGAGCACGCCGGACTTCGGGAAAAGCTTCGGCGTTCGCAAATCAAACTCGAGCAACAGAAGAAAACGTTTGCATCGGAAAAGGCCAGCTTTGATGCCGGCAAAGTGCAGCAGCAGGCCCTGCTCCAAAAGATGCAGATTGAAGTGAAACATTTCAGGTCTGAAAGTCTCAAGCGTAAACGCTCCGCGATACATCTGGAAACTGCATCGAAACGAGCGACGACTGAAAAGAATCGCGCCATTGTCGATATTGAGCGTGTTCTGAGCCAGCTCAAAGGCGAAAAGTACTGGTCGTTCTCGTGCCCGTCGCAACTACGCGGCACGGATGCCGCTCTGTGGTCCAAGTTTAAGTGCAAACGCCTCGTCAATGGCCAAGAGTATAGCTCGGACGTGCTTCGCGGCCCAAAAGGCCAAGTGCCCAAGTGGGCCAATTTGACGGAAGTTGTGAATGTGTTGTGCTCTCAGGTCGTCTAATGGCACGATTGTGGGTACGATTGACCAAACGCACCGTGTACTGACACGGCACGCAAACGCTCGATGTGCGAAGAAATATCTGTCGGTGGATTCGACCCAATAATATCAAACCAGACGACGTAGGATGCGTACGCATGTCCTAGCCAAATAGAATCTAAGTGATCCGTATACAGAGTATATTTTTCCTTCTTGAAGCATGTTTTTTCTGCAACATGCCATCGATGTGTGGTGTTTGAGTCGAATCGTTGTCCGTCTGGAAATTGAAGGGATACGCTCGGATACTCATGATACGCAATGCCGACTTGATCGAACCATAGGCCGAGTTGCACGTCGAGTCCTTCGCGCCGCAATGTTCTGGGGGCCGACCACGGATGAACGTGTATGAGCCCGTCACAGTGTGTGTGTACGCCAGCGTGGGGCCACACTTTTTGGTAGGCGGTGTCTCTGTTGTCTAGACATAGTTGTGGATCTTTTCCGAAAGATTGTTCGTAGGCAATGTCTTCAATGGGGGTTCGATCGTGTTCGGCATGTTCGCGTGGCTGGCCGTGGATCCAAAATGAAATGGCCATGTGTATGTGATCTCCAACAACAGGTCTTGCGCCAACGGACCAGCGTCCGTGTAAAAGAGCAGATTGTGCGGGCTCGCGATGTGTGCCCAAATGTTGGTATGTTACGACGTGGGTGTTTGGTATGTGGTGTTGTCTGGCAAATTGATTTTGGGCATCTGTGGACGTTCTTGCAAAGATGATGTCACCATGTCGGCTCTTCACGACATGTATGGACATGTGCCATGCTAGAATGGCCAACATCGCCACCATGAGTACATAAAATTCTCTTGACATGTGTAACGCAGGAACACTACTTAAATACGAGAACAAGTCATTAAAGAATGGGGATATTTTTATCTCGTACATGGTTTATTTATGCGCGTGACAAGAGCGACCGATGGATGGAACCGTTGGCTTCTACACTGTCCAACGAAGAGGACCTCGAATTTCATATGGCCAGGTTCAAACATTACGTATTCTTGCTGGGGTTGGACAATCTTGATGCGGAAATTTCTAAAATATATTTGTATCAGAATAGACGCGTGGCCAAATGTGTCAAGTCAGGCTCTGAGATTGTCGTGGATTTTTCTTCGAAAGAAGCAGCCTTCGCATGGACATCGTGCAAACGTTCGAAGAAAGGCAGAAAGTTTGACAGTCTGTATCATGTGTCGGGTCAAACTGATTTATCCGTGACGTTTAGTTCTTCTCCGGGCTCACAATCTGTTGTAGGTTAATTTGTGGCGACCAGTACATGTTGGCGATAGGTTCTTGTTCAATGGTAAATGGAATTTGATCGTCACACGCGAGTTCTAAGTATGGTTTCAGTTGTACAGCTTTTACGGAAGCCGGACCCTCCAAGTTGTGTTGTTTCACATATTCTCCAATGTCGGATTTTAAAAAGATCGTGACGTCTACGGCTTTCGTAATGTCCATGGACCATTTTCCAGGTACGTGTGTTTCCCACGATACTGAAGGGTCTGACCATTTCAACTGAATGCTCATTGAAGATTCAAGTTGCAACCGTACTGTTTCTTCAGATTGGCCAGCAACGTTCCATTCAAGACGTTTAAACGTGGGACCATAGCTAACGAGTTGAATCCATTCTTGGATCCAATCTAATACAGAAGACGCACTTGTGTCTACAGAGGCGTGCACATGCGCATCTCCGATGGGTTGCACTCTCATATGACCCTCCTTGGGACAAATAACAAACGAAGCAGGAAGACCGGTACAATTTACAATTTGTAAGCGTGTATTGCAATTTAGAATAGACATTCAATATTACGTTTAATTAGTTTTGTATTTATATACGCTGAGTCGCTTACCCGAGACTCTGGAGTGCGCGGAAGTTGCGCATGTCCTGCACGGTGACAGTGTCCCGCTTTCCGAGTTGGGCACAAAAATTTGCACCTTGGAACATCCGCGTGAGTTCCTGCTCCGCTGCGACCTGTAGTGCAATGACGGCGTTCGCGTTGAATCGCAGACGCTCACTCGAGTGGTTCGCGGCCTCTTGGGTCACGATACGCTTGAACGTCGTTGCCGGCAAAATGCAACGGGCTTGCTCTTGAAGAACCAGGACTTCCTTCTCTTTGCGACGTTCCTTGCGAGTCTTCTTGGGAGTTTGGACGTTTGTTGCTTTCTGGATCATGGCTGCAGACATTTTGTCTATTTTAACTGGCCTTTATACGTATTTTCCACAATTTTGTTGGATTATGTGCAACATTTGTTTGATCTCGGCATGTGTGCATTCAATTGAATATTTAGATGGTCCTCCGTGGATGTTTTTCGACGTAGAAGTGCCAGCAAGCATCTTTTCAGAAAGTGTTTGACTTCGTCTGGATTTCTCGACGTGCACGTACCCGTCAGAATGGTTTTGGGTTGGCGCGACCATGGGAAAAGAATTTCGTCTAAATCGGTGTCAAACTCCGTCGTCAAATCGTTTTTGTTTCCCAAAACACCGACAACTTTGGCGTGATGCTGTTCAATGACACGCATCCACTGAACAATCTTCGAATCGCGTTTGGACAAATCGTAGACTAGCACGACCATATCCGCATCGCGCAAATACGCGTGCATCAACGATCTGTACCGTTCCGCACCCGCTGTGTCCCACAGACTCAAATGAACGTCCGTATTCGCCACACAAATTGTTTTAGAAAAAAAATCAATACCTACAGTGGAACGGACATTGGTCAACGGTCGGTCTAAAAGAGCATGCAGGCAACACGTCTTCCCTACGCCATAATCACCAATAAAACAACATTTCAGACGTTTTCGTTGTATCATTTATTTCACAAATACTTCTGTGTACTCTAAATAGTAGCCTGCCACGATTTCCACGCTTTCTCCGCCAATCCAATTTTGTCTGGATCGCGGACGATGACACGCGTCCAATATTCACAATAACGCGCCGTCAGTAAAGTAGACACTGACTTTCGCTTAATCGCAAACGATTTGTTTGACTTGGAAGAGTCGTAAAAGCGAATCATATCCATAGGATGTCCGTCCGCCTTGCCCGTGAATCCAACACACGAGTAGTCCAAGACAATGTCGCTCAACTGCAACTCGGGTTCCAGTCCCACCAATTCTTCCGCCGTCGGCTTCTTGGACCACGGCTTTGTGCGCTTGCACGTGTCTACGACCTTGTACAGATGCCGCTCGTCGATCCGACGCAACAGTTCTTGGGCCGGACACATGTCCTTGTCTCTTGAATGCCGAATAATGTCCAATATCGTATCGTCAAAACGGCAAAATGTATCCATGTCTTTGATAGACTCTTCGAGAGGTAGACCCGACAGTTTTAAGACGTCAGACACCATGTAGTGGATGGCAACGACCACCGGATGTCGGTACACCGTCGTGTGCAATCGGTAACGGGTTTGAAAGACATTGTAAATATCCTCATATACCTTTTGATGGTAACAAATGCGGTCGTGGACGACGCGCGCCGAATTGATGATACGCATTGTATCAGTGTCGAAGCCGCCTTGCGACAGACCACACGCCCGGGCGTCGCGCTTGATGTACTCGAGCTTATCCACGTCCAAATGACTGTCCATGTTGGCCACAATGTCGTAGAAGAAACTATGTTGGCCCTGTTTGGGCGAAATCATAGATTGCACAAAGGCGATTTCCTCCGCCGCATACTCATACACAGATTCCCGCAATAGCAAGTCGACGAGTGCGACGGAGCGGTTTTCGTGATGTGCCATGGGTTCCTTGGAATCTTTCAGAAAGACATCGTCGAACAAGTGCGAGAACGGGCCGTGGCCTACGTCGTGCAGCAGCCCCGCCAACTGCACCAAAAGGATTTGACGATCGGTGATTTCGAGCTCGGGCTGCTTACGCTGCAACCCTTTGGCCAGCAGTCCGGCTAGATACGCCACAGAGATGGAATGTTCAAACCGTGTATGCGTCGCGCCAAGCCATACCCAGTGGGCAGTTGCCAATTGACGAAGCCGGCGCAAGCGTTGGAACTGGGTCGTGTTGATAATGTCGATTATCTCGGGACCTAGCTCGTACTCGCGGTGCACTGGGTCAAAAATAGTCGTAGGGTTCAAGCGGCGGCGTTTCGACATGGGTTGGTCTGCCCATACGTAGTTAAATCAAATTAAACATATATGTTAACTATGCGAGATTCTCGAATGTATTTGAGAATCGTTCACGCTGACCTACGTCAGTAAAATACATTTTAAAGCCCAACTCGCCATCCACACCTTTGAAACGTATGATTTCAGTTTCCGATGTATATCCTGCCACTACCGGTAGACTGTTTTCTGATGACATTTCAAAACGCGCGGCCAGTCTTGTACAATACATCTGTTTCTTTTTCCAACCCCGAAACGCTCTCCACGGTTCGTCGGCTGATCCAAAATCAGACTCCGTCGTATTACTATCGTCGGAAAACCACCAACCATGCTTTTTACGAAACAGTCGACCCTGGTCGTCTATACCCATGCCGCTGAATAGCTTAGGGTCGCCTCCAACATATTTGAGTAAGGAAAACGTATCCTCGCCCCAATTCGTTATCATCTCGAGTCTGAATATTTTCTCCGGGTCTGTCTCGATTTGATAGTTATTCACATGTACATGATACATCGCGTTCATTAAACAAGATATATATATACAGCAAAATATTAGATTAAGTACAGAATAATGTTTTTCTATAAAGGGACAACAAAGTTCAAGCAACACAATGATTGAAGACAAGACACTCAAGAAAATGTTTGGCAACAACCGGATCTTGGCTCATCGTACCGTTCGTCGTCGTCTCGGTGTCAGTGATCGGCAGGTATGCGGAATTCTGAATTCTGCCATAGCACGCGGCATTCTTTATCGGGCAGCAGGCGTAGATGTTGGATATAATGGAAAGCGGAAACGTTTCTACGGTGCGGTGCGCTAATGGACTTTTGAGGAGATCATAGTATAGGAAAAAAAGAATGTTTATTGATTTTGTTGTTTGTTATGTAGTTATGGTCCTGTGCGTGAAGCGCCAAACGACGCTCTCGATAAAACTTATGTATTTAAGATACATCGCTCGACACGAGAATGAATATCCACATTCGCCAACCAGTCGAGTTCGAGAAGATTGTTGCACATCGACATGTACAATACATCGAACTCACTCGTCATCGAATGGCAGTGCAACAACTGCTCGACTCGGGTGACAACCACGCGTCGCTCAAATCACGTTTGAAACAATACATTGCTGGGTATGCTCAAGTATGTGCGTCGATTGATCCGTCTGAAAAATTGCAGAAACAACCTTTGTTCGATTGGGTTATAGACGCGAAGCCGGTGCAATCGTCATGTTGGAAATTCGAAACGGTACTCGCGCGCACGGTCATGTCGAATCTGTTGCAAAAAGAAGCGTTTGAACAAATTCAGCAAGGCGAACACGTGTCTGCGTCAAATCTATTCAAGGAGGCCACTCAAGAGCACACAAAGGCATATCAATGCTTGCTGACCTGGAAATGGAAACTGGCCTCGGCGAATCACCCCGTGTTGCAACGAGATTGGCACATTGGCATGATTCACCACTTACAAAGTATGCAAAATTTATGCATGCTTTGTCTAGGACTTGGCAAACAGTCACCGTCTAAAACGTTATACGTGGTTGCACAAAGAGCTGCCGCGGCAGCAGCAAAGTCCATTGCCTTTTGGCCGGACAGAGTGTCGACACTCAAGGTCAGTCAGTCGATGCAAAACCTCATGTCCTCACACGTGCTCTGGGACCGCGAAGAGTACGGTGGCTCCATTGATCGGCTTCAATCATCGATTGGTCACGACACTGTCGAAATCTTTGGCTTTCAATCCATCCAGGACGAGCTGGACAAAGTACCGTTTCTGTTGCAGGAGCGCAAACAAATCAACAACGGCGCTTACTTTGACGCTATAAAACCCGCCGCACCACTACCGGTACCACAAGAGCTCATATACATGGGACCCAAAGACGAGCCTCACCCACAAAGTACTCGTAATAGCCTAATGGAACCCGTTGTGGACGAGGAGTATGCGAGCACGCCACTCTCCGAAGACAGCTAAGTGCCTCTTCAGTCGTGTCAGTGTCGTTCAAATCCACACGAACCACCGTTATATCGTGGTCCGCGGCCCATTTCTGTCGCTTGGAACAAGGGCGTGTGCCAGTCCATACAAAAAGCCACGACGCAGACGGTACCATCATATGAATGCGAGCCCACCAAGGGTCTGTGTCCATATCTTCATTGCCAACAAGTACGAACACGTCTGTCGATTTCAAGTATACCTCTAATTTGGAATGGAATCTAGCGCTTGAAGGCGTATCATGCAGCGTAAGGTCGGGCAATAGATAATGGTCAATAGTAATGGTAGACATGTATGAAGACGTGACGATGCCCGAAGACCATTGCTGGCATAGGGCTGACTTGCCCACGCACGCACCGCCAACCACTGTTACAATATGCATTTACATAATAAAATAAAGACAATGTTTATATATGAATTAAACTGTTTCATTCATCTTCTAACGGTGGTTCTTCTACGTCATCCTCGTTGACAATCGAATCGTCGCTTAGCGTGTACGTTCGTTCAATCTCGTTCACCTTTTTAATTTTCAAAATCTTTTCCTCTCCTTGATCGTCAAAAATTTGGACGCTTTCGCCTTTGGACTTCATGTCCTCGGCTCTTGTCAATTCGGGCTCTCTGAATCTTCTTCGAGCCGCGCCCTTGAGTGTATACGTCGCTGTGACATTGTCAAACGAACCGACCTTTCCATACATGTCCTGATCATACCTTACGACTTGATCGTTATCGAATTTTGGCCCGTCAAATGCGTACACTAGGTCGTAATACACAATTTGTGGTACGCCGTCTTCTATGGCTGCATTTTTCAAAAGGTAATTGCCTTTGTCGAATCCAGAAACAACCTCGTAAATTTCATCCGAATCAATGACTTTCACAAGGCCGGTCAGGGGGGTCCGATACGCGTGCAAGTCAGATTCGTGGACGTGTTCATCGACACCCAAAAGTTTATACGTGCCGTCGCCATACACTATATCGATCTCCTTTTGGTCAAAGTTGGCGTCGTACACCGGGTTGCCCTTTTCATAATCACTCTTGTAAAGCGTCAACTCCTCTTCGGGCACGTTTTCGATTTGCGCACCATTGTCATCCACGAGCGTGTATGTACGGGAAGCAGCGCTGTCAATATGATACAGCTGATCGTTGTACCAAACAACATCCTCCCCAGGATTGAAAAAGCTTTCTTCTTCTTCGTCCGTCTCTGACGAATCTGACGAAGAAGACGAATCTGTTTCGTCCATAGGGTCGTCAAACGACTCTTCACTAGAGCCATTCGAGTCTTCCTCATAACGACCAAATCCGGCCACATTGATTTCTTCTTCTTGTCCGTCTACAAGAATGACGTAAGAATCGTCTTCGGGTATCTTACCAGGAACATAGCGTACGATGGTTCCGGACCGGTGGTTTCCGTCGACTTTGTAAATTTCTACGGAATCGCCCGTATGAAACGTAACTATTTCGGTGCCGTCTGCATCGTCATCGTCTATCGAGTCGCTTTGTGACTTCAAGAATGCATCGACGTCGTCTTGGGTCTTGAAGTGGTTTTCAAAGTCGGACTCCGTGACTTCTTGTTTCTGTTGATTTTTTGCGACAAGTTGATAGTATTTCACTTTGACAGATTTCTTGTTGTTTTTCGGTCCACGCATGCGAGTGCGCTCGACGACGTCTTCCGTGTACCAACACGATTGGTCTTGCACTTTCAAAGACCAACGTTCAAGGTCACTTTGGCTGACCGTGCAGGGTACGTTGCCTTCACAGCCATTGTCCAGGATATAGACTCGTTCAATATTGTCGACAGACACAATATTACATATCTCCCAATTGAACACGACGGTAAGACCTACGTGGTTAGGCAAATCTTCGTACGGAAATACTTCATCCTCGGAAGCCATGATTCGAGATCCACTGTCTTTTGATTCTGGTCCGTCTTTGGGTGCGTCTTTCAGTATGTATTTACTCTGTACATAGTCGTGTCCGGCGACGAGCATGGCCCTGCCATCAAAAAGAACAAACTCGCCTTGTGAAATTTCCGGCGACCAACTGTCGTCTAATTCGACCTGCGAAACACGAATGACGTCATCTGGTGCCAGAGCTCCTTTGGGCGTCAATTCGTATTCGATTTCGTCGTCGTCGGTCCGATCCCAACTGGTTACGACGTATTTTTTGCCACGGTATTCGACCGTATCGTCGTTGTCGTGCGTGCGATCATCGTCCTCTGGGTCTGTGAGATCCTCCGTCTCGACGCCCGAACTTTCTGGAACGGAATCTTCGTCGACAATTTTAAGTTGACGATACCACACGTCGACAATGACTTGATTGTCGGTGTTTTTCGAATCCTTGACGGTCGAACTGTCCGATTTCTCGATCACGCGTTTGGGAAACACGCATTCGGCTCTAAACGAGTGCGTGTTTTCATCTGAGCCTTTTGGCTCCGTGATTATTACGCGCTGCGTGCCTCGAGCTTTGTATTGGTCTTCCACCTTGCGGCGATAGTCATACGTGAATTGAACGTCCACGACGTCGTCTACCTGCAGCAGTGGATATTCTGGAAAACGCCATTCGTCTATTACCGGGTCGAATTCCCAAAAGTCTGCATTCGTTAATTCAGATTCGAGCTTGTCCGCTGGAATGACATTCGCAACATCTTCGAGCACAACGTAACGGTATACGCCAGTGTGAACTTGTCCAGGTTCCGGCCAGTCCTGCCAGGTGACTTCAATCAACATGTTGTGTTGTAGCTCGCTCGGCTCTTCGACCAAAAGGGGTTCGAGCACCACGTGATTTGAGTTGACACTAATATTGTTCGTTTTGCCTTGGAATGTCATGGTGCTAACGCCTTGGTCCAAAAGTTTCCACCGTTGAGGTCCTTTTGCGAGTTTTCTAAGTGCTGCTTTGACTTCCTTTTTGGGAAGATTCTTGGCAAAGTCCGAGAGACGGACTTTGTACCAGGTGTTGATGGGGTAATTTCGACGAGAGCGACCGTCAACGGCACGAGCAACAGTTTCGACAGCGACTTTGGCGGCACCGACCACAGTTTCGACCACTGTCTCCGGTATCGCCTCAATCGCATCAGCAACGCCGGCCACGGTTTGGACTATGACCGCCACACTGGCCGAGACGTCCTCTTCTACGTCGTGTTTGCTGATTCCTTGAGATGTGTGGCCTTCTTTCAAAAACGATATGAAATCGTTCGACACGTTTGCAATGCGTAGCGACTCGAGTAAATGCGACTTCACCTCGGCAACCTCTTGTCCATTCACGGTCGAAGATAGTTCATGGAGAGCCGCTTGTACATCATTTTTCAAATATGTAAAGAACTCTAGATCGCCCGACGGATCTTGTACTGCAATGCTTTGCAGGGTCGTTAAAACGGTACGGAACCGTTGGTACACGACGGACTCAAATATTTGTTGGTACAAATGTGGCCGTTTTTGCAAAAATCCAAACATCCGGCGTTCCAATTCCAAAAGCGCATTGGTTACAATTTGTTTCCTCGTGAGTGATTGATCCGTGCGCGAACGCCGTCGTCTCGTCTCGTCGTCGCCGGCTGAGTGACTCAGACGTTTCTTGGGAGGCTCTGCGGGTATAAACGCATACGTACCGTCTACAAACGAATTAAACATCTGAATGAAAAAAATAGAGCTTATATAGTTGTAAAAAATAGATGGTGGCGTTTTATTTGATTTCACTGCGCACTCCCGTTTCGAGCCATTTACGAATGGTTCTTTCGATATGCTTTTGAAGCGCGGCATCGCCCAAGTCGAGTACGGGGGGCTCGGGTGGGATCTCAGCTACAAAAACGTTGGGAGTGTTTGGTGGAGCCTGGATGCCAGACATGTTTAAGTACTGAACGCGTCATTAAGTAGTGCATATGTGTTTTAAATGTACACACCATAGTATTACAAAAAATGGTTCGCATGGAAGTAACCAAGGTGATTTTGACGCGCGGAGAAGATTGGGCATTGGTCGAATATCGAACGAAAGACGGGCGTGGTACGTGTGGCGGTAAATTTGGGTGTTTGTCGGCACAAATCGTCGCGGGTCAATGTTACACTGGCGTGATTACGTCAAAACGTGCGCGTGACGGCAGGAAGAAATGTGCGTTCAAAGGGACGCCCCTGTCGCGAGTCGCGCACGCGCTCAAGTTTGCATTTCATAGACAGGGCATTGGCTATGTGGATCGTTCAGCGATTTTTAGTCTCATGAAACCATTTGATTCGTTAATTCATGCGCTGAAGCAACGTAAATCTGCGACTCTTATGAACATGCCTAAAATCGGTCGAAAGAAACTCCAGCGTATGTACGCGGCGTATGACTCGGTGTCGAATGAACTAAACGTGTCGATGGAGTTTTCAAAGGTGTTTCCAAAGTTGCACGAGTACATGTCGAAAGCCCAAGTGGAGGCTGCTTTGAAGTGGCGCGGGAGCATGGACGACTTGCTCAAATACGTTCGCGCCGATCCGTGGCGCATAATGTACGACACCGAGTACGATTCGTTTCAGCACATTTCGGAACGGCGTTCGGAATTCATAGCAGCGACGACGACGCGCAGTCGGCTTCGGATGGTCGAATTGGCGGCGGCCGATATGCGACTTCTCAAGACAGACCCGCGCGCCAAGCGGTCGACGGCCATTCATACTATCAAACAATATATGTCACAGACAGGTCATTACTGGATGCCTCTGAGTGCATTTAAAAGAACCTTTGAAACAGTAGAACCTAGTTGGCCGTGTGTAATTCGCGATCAGTATATTGCACTTTCGCGATACGCCGAAGTCGAATCGTTTTTGGAAAAGACCTTCGAACAAGTGACCAAGTCGTATGTGCAGCCGCCGTGGGTACCACCGGACCCAAGCGAGCAGTTGGATGCGACACAGCGCCAGGCTGTCATACAAGCGTGCGAGTCCCCGTTGTTTATTCTGCAGGGAGGCGCCGGCGTGGGCAAAACCACTGTATGTCGTCACATTGTCAAGAGCCTCAAAGGCAAAGTCGTTTGTGCCGCACCAACGGGAAAGGCTGCGCAACGCTTGGCCGAAGTCACCGGTGTCGCGTCGTTTACGGTACACCGGTTGTTCTACATGTCAGACACGGACGACACGTCGTATACACTCTTACTAGACGAACAGTCTATGCAAGAACCCGAGATTTTAGCGTCGTTGCTGTCGAAACGTTCCTTTGGCAAAATTATTTTTGTGGGCGACACTGCGCAATTGACGTCTGTGGGTCCGGGCCAATTTTTCCGCGACATTTGCGATTCAACCATCCCCAAAATGGCATTGACCAAGATTTACCGTTCGGGTCCCACGTCATTCATTGCCACAAACGGCCAAAAAATAAGGGTTGGAGACACGTCGCTGGACACGTCGCCGGAATCCTTCATGGTGTATCCGTTCGTATCGGACGGAGACATTATTACCAAAGCCCGCGAGATCTACGAAGCGTCCGGTGACATGCCTATGGTACTCTGCAACACGAACGCGGAAGTGTGTCGTCTCAATCCGCCTTTGCGTGAGATATGCAATCCGATCGGAAACAAGTCTCATTCGCGCGGTGTCTCCATGGACTATAGCAACGGACAGTGGCGATACCCCGATTGGAGCTTTGGCGTCGGGGATTCAGTCATCAACACTACGAACAAGTACGTCGAGTCCAGCAATGGGCACCAAACAGTGAAAACGCTGCAAGTGGCCAACGGCGAGATTGGTACGGTAGTGCATGCGACGGGAGAGTTCGTCCGCGTGCGCTTCAACAGTGTAGTGACATTTGCCATTTCAGAAAGCTCTGAGGAACAGTGCTTAGCGCGCGATTATTTACGCCCAGCGTACGCACTGACTGTGAACAAGGCACAGGGCAGCGAGTATGCTGTCGTCATTGTCAAATCGTCAAGTTCGTGGGGGGACAAACGCGAGCGTTTCTACACGGCGATCACGCGCGCCCAGGAATTGTGTATCGTCTACGAGGTGGGGATGGCCAATACAGACTGCATTCGAGCGCGACCTGCGTTTCGTAAAACCTTTTTAATGAAACATAAACGAGTATAAATTAAATGATAGTTTATTCATATGAGTACAGAACGTCCTATCGCAAATGCCATACTGGTCAAGGCGCCAAATGCTCCATTTCGGCGCACTATCACCCTACTCATCGGTCTAAACATCGGTTTTGGTATGTATTTTATGTGTGATTCAGCTGTTGTGTCTGGCTACGCTTTGGCATACATATTTTGGGCATTTTGGCTCCCGAGCTTTGGATACATGTCGGCTCTTGACGACGAGACAAATGGTCTCACCTGTTTTGCATTGACACAGTGTTGCCTTTCGTTGATTGTGCTGTGTATTTCTTTGTCCATTGCCTCGTTCTACATGTCATTGCACGACATGTGCACAGATTGTCAGCAGCAATTCGAAGATCAAGACGGCATCTGCTATCAAAACAACTCTATTGTGATAGAATGGGGCGAATGTCTGGCTTTACCCAGAGCAGACGTGACCATTGCTACGACAATGTACACCTGTGTTATAGCTCTTGTTGGACTGTTGACGTCTCACCAAGCTCTGACCATTATAGAGCAGAAGAAAACATGCATCGTTGCGTTCGAAGACGTTCGTATAGTAGTAGTGTAGTACATTCAAAAATTCAAGTTACACTTCCCGCGACACAACGGGCAAGTCTTGCTATGTTTTAACCATTTCTCAATACATGTCTTATGGAAACAATGGCCACACTGACAGCACTGTATGGCGTCTGCACTGATGGTGTCTAAACAAATCGAACATTCTTGATTCGTGGGTACAACGGCTTTCTTTTTCATTGGCATTGTGCGGGGTTTCGGTACCGAAGGCACATATTTATTTTCATGTCTACTTTCGAGCCATTCACGATACGTACGGTCAAAGAAAGCTTGTTGCGAAGGCGTGCGCGGAAAGGTCGGTTCCGGCTCCACTGTTTGTACTGTTTGCACTATAGTTTCTGGTGTACCCCCGCTATAATTGTAGATGCAACATTGTACCAAAACGTACGCAAGGACAGAGCCAATGACAAACCCAACAATAGTCACCCACACCATATGTGTAGTTTGCGTCAAAACTTAAATAGTATAAAAATTATGTTCTCTTTCATGGTATATAAAACGTGTACGACACCACGATGACACAACGTCTTCGAATCGAGGTGTCCAATCCTTTGACGACTTCGGTTGAAAAATGCCCAGTCTGCTGGACCCCACTATGGACAGCGGTCCGTTTGTCTTGTGGGCACAAGTATCATCTCAAATGCATTGACGCTTGGTTTGCACGCTACAAGACGTGTCCGTATTGTCGCCACGTCTTTTCTCCCCCGCCTTCGCCTTGTTCGCTACCGCCATCGCCGCAGTCGTCGTTGGTTGATTCGGTAATATCCGATGTTTTACCGCAGTCCACTCAATGTGTGCATTGTTTCGGATGGGTACGATGGTGGCCAACAACCTCGCGCTGGAACAGGCCTTCAGAGCCGAGTGCAGACTGATCTGACCGGACCAAGGCGCGACTCCCGCCAATTCGTGAAAATCGTGCATGACTGCAGCAAACTCGTCTGGCACGGCGCACTTGACAGTATTGCCCTGTACCCCTTCGATGCGCATGCACGGCACTTTGACTGTCATGGAATGGTACATGGGTACGGACAATTCGTTAAAATTGACGTCGTCCCATGCCCATGGGCGTTTGATGGGCGGGGGTATACCGGCTCTGGCTACAATTTGAATGCCACCTGCGACCATCGGGCGAAACCCTGAACATAGTTCGCCATTGTCCATGGATTGACACAGATGCCATCGGACCGTCGCCGACACAATGTCTCCTACCTCTGGACGGTATCGCCCCGTGATTTCTTCGTCCTTGTAGAAAACAGGAATGTAAATCTGTCGCCGGCCCCGCTTCGTGTACGCAAACGTCTCGATGGTTAGCATTTGTGGCACGCGACATGATTTCCAAAACGTCTCGAAATCTGTCGTGTCATTTGGCTTTTGAACTTGATCCGAATCGAACGCCAGACGTGCCGCGACCTTGAGCTGATCTGTCATGTTTTTGGTCCACTTGTCGGGACACGACACGGATAGCGTGTGCTCAGAGTCCGAAAATGCATTGACCTTTCCAATTTGCACGCGGCATTCTGGCAGTGTCGTGCGCCATTCCTCTTCGCCGGCGTAAAAGTACGTAGTGCCCCCATACCGTTTTGCATACGTCGGCGACGCGGTACTCGTCATTTTCTTGTGGCTCAAAAAGGCTATGGGATCTTTCAAATCGGTAAAGAGCGCACATTTTAACTCTACAATATTCATGGCTCTTGCACATAAAGAATGTACATTAAAATCCAACACCGCATATATGTTACTTATGTCTATATAAGTTTGTACCCGCTTTCAAATGCTATTTGAGCGTTTTGTCTTTGTCCTGTACTTGTTGTTTGTGTACGCGTGGTTTTTGCTGGGCGCCTTGTACGACAGCGAATATCGTTATGTACCGTTATTGTCCATGTTGTTGACGTTGCTTTCCGTGACGGTGGTGACCATGTTTCAGTTGCAGCGCATTGTGAAACGTAGCGTGATGGAACAGGCTGACCGTTGGTCAACATTGGCGTGGTCTTTGGTGCACATGTGCATGTCGATCCTGTTTTTGTTAGATAGTTTGGAGTGGGTAAACGTGCTGGTCGTGTTGTCCGTGGCAGGCCTGGGCTTGACCGTGATGATCATGGTCGTGGGTGTGTGTTCGTGCTACGTGATCATATTGAATGGACGGGACTGGGCGCCGCATATCCATTTGACGTGCATTTGCTTTTGGGTTCTCGTGCAGTACATGTCCGTTCGCTTGCCGTTGGATGGTCTTCAGTACGTGACGACGGTGCCGGTGGTCGCAATGGCTGCGTTGCGCGTGTACGAGCACGTAGAGGACGGGGTCGATCGTTGGTCCGCGCTGGAAATATGTTTGTGGTGTGCGTGCATTGTGTTTCATATCTTTTTGGACGTCGGCCTGTGGTCTGCACGGACGTTTTATTGGTGTTTGTTGGCCGTCGTGTGTGTGATGACGTTGATGAGCCGTCACGTGGCCAAGTTGGCAACACTGTGTGCGATGCCGTTTGCCCTCATGCCTCTGGCGCTGTACACGTGTTTGCGTTGCGCTCAGGGATATCGTCCTGTGGACATTGGTGGGGAGATTTCCAAATTGTACGATGAATTGACGGCGGCAAAACCGATGGAACCGTTCGAGTTGACGCACGAGGAGGACGATTTCGACACAAGGTTGTGAAATCCAATATTTGAATCACGAAACCTGTACAAATAATACATTCAAGTCAATACTATTCGCGCGAAATAAATGCTAAAGAGTATTTTCATTGTAGTTTCCCTGTATTTCTTTTTCGTGTCAGTGTCACACCGTCGCGAGCCCGATGTACCAGAAGTCACCAGGCGACTACCCGTGGTACGTACACAACTTAGGGTTATGAAACTGCCAGAAACGCCAAAGATTGATCCCTTGTTGAGCAAACATCAAACAAAAAAACCATTGATCGCGATTTGTGCAGCAACGCATTCAAAATCAAATTGGCGAAACGTCGCGTCGACAACATTGCAAAAACTTCTCATTCCATCGATAAGGTCGTCCGTGTCCGCGAAGGACCGTTCCAAATATGATTTTCGACTTTATTTGGCAGCCGACGACGATGATTCATTTTGGTTGCGCAATAAGAACAAACTGACCGCTCCCGATTGGCTTCCTATCTCTTTAGGATTTTATAAGACGCCGAAACATAAAATCCCGTTCAATCCAATGATGCGTGCGGCATACAATGATGGGGCAGAATATATGGTTCGCATCAATGACGATTCCGAATTTGTCACGCCGAACTGGGTTTCAAAAGGTGTTTCCAAGTTGGCGTCGTACAATCCGCCGAATGTGGGTATGGTTGGCCCCAATTGTTTGGAGGGCAATCGTAAAATCATGACGCATGACATGGTGCATCGTACTCATCTGGATATTTTTGAACATTATTACCCGGATGTCTTTTCTGCTTGGTGGATTGACGATTGGATTTCAAAAGTATATGGACCCACGCGTTCCACAAAAATAATGGACTGGCGCGTGAAACATCATGTTCATAAGTATGGTACGCGTTATAAGGTTCAGCGTGGCGAAGCAAAGTTTTTGAAGGGAGAGTTGAAGAAAGGTGCAGTAAAGATAAAGGAGTGGCTATTGCAGAATAACGCAGACGCAGACGTTCAAGAATGTGCAAATTATGCACCATCACAATACATTTGGGATTCTGACGTCATATCGTCGGAATCTGGCTGGGTGGGGTATCCGCCAAATATTCCTTCTGATTGGTCTATGGACAGAGGTTTACTACGCGCCCTATCCAAAAATCACCGCACTGCGTACAAAGAAATTATTTCTGCTTACCAACAAGCTAGCTTTGACCAGAAAATAACGGCATTGGGAAAAGATTTCTCCCACCAACGTGTTGCGACTATTAAAAATGCATTGTGTGATACGTCGGGTCTGGTTGTGGACACTGGCAATTGCCATGTTTTTCGTAACGGTGGTTGTAGTATCGACAAGACAAAGAAAATCTCTATGAAAAAAAGCATGCCTACATATGATAAAGTAATAACTATTGCTATGAAATGGGGGTCTGAGACGTGGCATTTTGTTGGCGAAGCCTTGGTTGGTTTAGCGTATGTGCAAAATATCGATGCATATAAAATACACGTTTCAGCAAAAACGAATTTTGTTGTTGAGTGGTTGCGGGTTATTGGAGTAGAAGAACATCAAATTGTCACTGGCACAGTTTTCGCGAAGACATTGTTGATTCCAGAGTTGGGCAAATGCGGCAACCCATCTCCGCAACAAATTTTGTGGTTGCAAGAAAAAATAAAGTCGTACTTACCGATAAAAAAGCAAGATCAACACACATTGATCGTGAAGCGAACAAAATCAAGAACACAGGCAAACTGGGAAGATATATTGAAAGTGGTGAAACAATTTAATCAGAATGTTGTTGTGCACGACGACAGTAATCTTCCGACGGTTCAACAGCAACTTGAAAATTTTAGAAACGCTCACACGGTTATTGCACCGCACGGTGCGGGGTTGCTCAATATTCTGGCATCTCGTCCAAACACAAAAGTAATTGAATTTATGGATCCAAATAATATGAATCTGTGTTATGCAAGACTTGCATATATTCTCGGGTTAAAATACAATGCAATAGAATTGAATTCGTCCATGGGCCGTGTTTCCGAGGTTTTCGAACAGAAAAATCACAAAACTGGGTCAGTTGAAAAGGCAGCGAGTACAATAGTTTTGACAAAGGGAGGGCATGACGGAATGGGCCATATGTTGCTCGGTGCCTTTTCGCTGCAATTATATGCGCGTTTGGACGATAATGTTAAATTGGTAAAACGCAATGATAATAAAACCCCAAATTGTAGAGGTTCAAAACTGTGCAAAGCTTTTTACCTTCGAACAGAACAACATTTACCAAAGCGGACTCCGCTTGATAAACCCAAAAAAAAAGACAACGCGTGGCCAGAGTTGTCTTCTTGGTGCGAACCAGGTAAAGCAAGTGAGACAAGGATGCGTAGATGCAAGGACGAGAGAAAAAGGTTGGCTAGAGAATGGAGTCACATGCTGGATTCATTCCGAATAAAACACAAATTGATCAAAAAAAAAGTCGGGACCGCAGTTCATATAAGAAAAGGCGATGCTGTTTGGGGCCCCAATGTAAATTCGCCATCATGGATTCGGAAGACTATTCGTAAGTTTTTTTCAAATAATAACATTGACGTATTCATGCAGTATCGCGGGGATGCAGATGAATACGTTTCTGTATTGGACAACCCGATACAGCACGTTGGAGGAGATACTTTTCATACATGGCTCCACTTCATCGATGCTAAAATTTTATACGTTTCGGCGACATCGTTTACGCTCTCTGCTGCAATATTTAGAAACTTAACAACCGTATCTAATTCCGCGTTGGTGCACAAAGGAAGATATGACTGGAACGTGAAAAAATGTAAAATCGATGATTTATGGTATCAAAATGGATATGGAAACGACGATGACTGTCGATTGGAAATGACAACGAGTGTTCTTAATGTGAAGACACGGCCCACAACTGTGTCAGTGCAGGGACAGTTCAATACAAACATTGACGAAATGTTTGATGGTAAGAATTTCATACTTGAGCACGCGGATACTTTTCGCGATTTGCAAAATGCACAGAAAGCGAATGCACTGGAAGGACACATTTTCAATCAAGATTCTACAGGAGAATTCCGAAGAATGCCCCAACTCGAATCTTACACTAATCTCGTCTACAAGAATCGCGAAAATATTCATACGATTTGTGAGACAGGGTTTAACGGCGGTCACTCGACAGTATTATGGGCCAGTATCATACCCGATGTCGAAATAATATCGTTTGATATGTGTATCGGGACTCGATGTGAGATTGGCAAGGCTTTCTTCGATAAGTTGTTCCCAAAAGCATCGCTAACAATCATACGGGGAGATTCAAGAAAATCTATACCTCGGTACTGGAAATCGCAATTGCATGGCCAGAAAAAGTGTGATTTCATTTCTGTGGACGGTGGCCATTTCAATGATGTTCCCCGCTTAGATATTGAAAACATGATAAAAATGGCCAGACCTAATGCTCTTATTGTTATGGACGATATTGATAAAAAATCGCAAAAAGAATATTTAAGAACAGTGGGCCTTGCCTGGTTTAAAGCAGTGGAACAAAACTTAGTGACATCTGAAAAATGTGAAAGATGCTACAGGCGTAGTGATTTTGCAAATACGTGTACATTTTGCATTGGGCATGTAGTAGACTCAAACGTTTTAACCAAAGATGTCAATGAAGTCGAACAGGCCTCTACATCATGGACCATTTCCAATGATGAGTGGCTTTCCCGACCGATTTCGAGTTCTGACTTCCGTGATTCATATTTGCACTGTATTGAATCTATGGGTCCGTTTGAACCAAAAATATGTGTGTCTGAGAATTGTGAATTTTTCCCGTCGAAAAGTGGTGTTAGCAGACCCAACACTGCTGTTGGCGCCGCACTGTTTTGTCTGGGAAAAAGTAGATATACAAGCTCAGTTCTTGAGTTAGGGACTGAGAAAGCGTCGGGTACGCGCCAGATAGCTCTGGGAGCACGACAAGGCCGTCCCATGCGAATTACAACAATAGAAGGTCGAAAAACACAGTACGAACAAACTGTAAAAAAGTGGAGTAAAAAGTTTCCCGAAATAGATTGGGTTCTCGGATCTACCATTAACACGTTGTCGAGTCAGAAATGCTTTCAAAAGCATTACCAACTGGATAACACTGACGTTGCTTCTAATGCGATATTATCTTCTACTTGCACAAGTATGAGTACACTCGATTCAGTATTCATGGACACTACAATTTGTACAGCGATGAACGAACTGAAAACCGTAATGAGTGAATGTAGCAATGTGTGGCTGCTCATAGCGCATGATTTAGACAACAAGTACAAAGCAAAAGATATTGTAGCTTATACTGGCTGGGTAGAAATATATCGTCACTTGGATCAGTTCAGTAATACAGATAAGGATTATTGCGATTGCAAAGCGAATCCGAAAAAGCGCAAAAGTGGCCGTGCACAAGTCGGTGTTTTTTTCAATCCTGAGCGGTTCTCCCGATCGATTACTTACCTTGAAAAAGAAAAGGCAGGAAACAAAATATATCAATCATGGACTATCGTCATAACAGTGTCGATTGGTTTCGACGATATGTTTACAAACTGGTGGTTCCACTATTCAAAATTAAATTTAGACATGGATGTAATCATGGTCGCTGAAGACCGACCAACTTTCGACAAATATTCAAGTATACCCGGAATCGAGGTATGGTATGCAGAATACGAAGATTCGAAAGAAACCAAATCATTGACTTACAATACTGTTCAATACAAGAAATTAGTGAGCCGGCGTGCATCGCATATTTTACGTGTTTTAGACTCGAATCCAAACATAATTTATACCGACATTGATACGGTTTGGTTGCAAGACCCACGACCATATTTCACTGGTAAATTTGATATATGGGCACAACTTGATGACGTAAATTACTATTGCACTGGTTTTATGGCTATTATTAAATCGGATAAAGTGGTGCATTTCTTGAAAGACTGGAATGAACAACTGCGCAAAAAACCTCAACTGAACCAACCAATTTTCAACAAAATTATACATAAAAGCCGCCTAAAGCATAAAGCTCTTCCTTTAAAAGAATTCCCTTCTGGAAAATTATACTTTCAGCAAAAAAAGCGAGATGGCGTCGTGATTGTACACAATAATTTTATCATTGGCAAAGATAAAAAAATTAAACGTTTTAAAGACATTGGTTTGTGGGCGCCTGCTATCAAAGTATTTTGCTGTACCAAGTTCGTTATTCCAGGCAAATGTCAGAATGAGATGGATAATTTAATTTACAACACGCGGAATGTTGAACAAATATCCGATATAAGTGCCAATTTTGATTTTTCAAATTCAATCGTAGTAGATAGACAGCGATTGAATGAAATAGGCAAATTATTATACAAATCTCGTCAAAAAGGCCGTACTTCAAAAGGTGTTGGTGGGTATATGATGGCAGATATCACAAATTCATTTGACAAACAGTATCTGAGACATTTTGATTTTGTGCTGCGTCAACACTATTATCACCCGCTAAAGGGTATGACTCGTAAGCAACCAATACAAGCTCTGTCCTCCATCGCGTGTCCGTCCGATAAAACACCAAAATTTGTTTCAAATCATTTTCCTTTGGGAGAAATTCCATACGAAGGTGATTCTCCAGGAGGTACCTGGTGGATTCATCCGCAATCTCCAACCACAGTAAAAAATATAGCAGCTGCTATGGACCATCTAAACCCCATAAAGGAAAGAGACACATTGTGTTCATTCAAAGGCAGTTTCCAATCACACAGCGATAGACAGCGCGTGAAGAAGCTATTTGAAACAGAAGGCAAGCCTTTACATTGTAAAATAATAAACACGGGTTCGTTTGCGTCGGGTGACCCAAAAGAATACTCAACATTGGTCGGAGATACAATTTTCACATTATGTCCACGGGGTACTGGTAAAGAAACAATGAGATTCATGGATGCGCTGAGGTTCGGTTCCATACCGGTTGTTATTTATGAGCCATATCTAGATATATGGCCGGTGACACCCCCTGTCATTATAGTCAAATCTTGGCAAGAAGCAATTCAAAAAATCACAGATCTTAAAGACGATATATCGATATTGGAAAATATGCAAAAAGAAGGACAAGCTTGGCTACAGAACGAAGAAAAATGCCAAAAAAAATCTATGCAAGCATTAATTCATTGGAGTAATAATTACTAAGTTAGTGTACAGACCAAAATCTAAAATGTGTTTTTAACAAATTTTACTTAAATGTTATAGAACTGTGTATATTCAATACACGTGTCGACATGTGTCCCAACAGTATCTCGCACACAGTTATGCTCCCATACATGATCGCACGTGGTCAAAGAATTTCCATATCGCTGATGTTTTTTGTGAGACAATGCCTCTGCATCGTATTTGTGTTTTATTGCGCCCCATATGTCCAGAGATACATGGGCGTCGACTCCGTGCGCCCGAATGATCGCCGTTTTCCCAAGTTTTTTACTGTTTAACTGGCCCATAAAAGATAAAAGTCCAATAGAAAATGGGTCGCGCACGTCAGAGCCTTTGGGCATTGCGTACACGCCATAATTCCCACAGCTCGCACCCGCTGGGGCATGTGCGTGCGGATGTATAAATTCGTTTTCGTCGGCCCATTGTTTTAACCGTTTCAACCAAACTTTGCATCCCATTTTGCTTACGTCCACATTTATGTCTATGTCGCCAGCATCCCAAGGCAACAAACGACCCAACTTTAGGAGTCCAAGATGCGATCCACCGTATAATCGATATGGTACTTTCATTTTATTCAAAAAGCCAATAGCTTTTTGAAACCCAACCACGTAAGCTTTGTATGCAAAATTTGGCATTGTGATCCCATAATGATTCCAACTTTTTCCTAAAATATCTCTCATAATACGGGCATCACAGCCTTTGCACAAGTCTATGGTTTCTCGCGTGTAGCGATTCCTTATTTGGTCGACACCGTACTTTCGTACAAACGAACTATACTGGCCACTTTGCAGTGCTGGTGGCTTTGGCATGGTTTCAGACACGTCGGTTACAATTTTAGCATTCTTTTTTTTCGCTTTCATAAAGAAATCCAATGCCGTTAGAACACCCTGGGAAAAATCAATATCTTTAAACCACTTTTTCCGTGCTAAAAAAATAGGTGATGTCGTATCGCATTTCATGAATGAACCTTTCGACCACGTATACTCGTAATGGTATAAAATTGACCAGTGACATATCTCAATATCAAAACACGGATTTTCAAGACGATTTTCCGCTAACATCAAGCCGCCAATAACATCAATGGTTGGGTCAGCCACCAATATATTCTTGAACTTTGCTATTGTACGTTGTTTGGGTTGTTCTGCATTTTGTGGCAAATATAAAATGAATTCGGATGTTCCCAATTCATTTTGACTAGAGCGAATGATGGCAACATTATCGTTAGTTTTGGCCGGGGACATGATAGTATGTGGAACTATATCGTTAGCATTCGGACGCATACCGTTCAAAAACTTTCCAGCTCTCAAACGAATATCCTCGGAGAGCGTGGACATGTCGAATCCTTTTGACTTTTCGCGTTTTGAATCCGCACCCCACGTGCCATGCATGCCGACGTGCAGTACCAACGAATCTTCAAACGCGTACTGTGGAATACCCTGCTTTTGAAGCCAATTTGTCCAGCCCCAGTCAAACCCGTCTCTATTCTTCATCGCAGACAGCATTCTTTTCGCCAACGATTTCGACCACGCCACGCCGGCATTTCCCAAGGTTTTCATTTCGCATAGACCGTCCGTACACTTGCCGGTCGGATGGTTTCGATTGCCAGAATGATACAAAGACACGATGCCTTGTGTTTTCTTCAAATGGTGTTCGAACTTTGCAAACCAATCCGGTCTCACAATCAAATCCGAATCGAGAGTCACGAGCCAATCATAATCTGTTTCAATAAACCATTCGACAATCGCGCGCGCCTGCTTATCTGGTTTAAGGCGGACTGCGTTTCGACGCACGTTTGATGTCCCAAACCAATTTCGTATATCGTCCGTGGAGAACTGATCCGAGTGATCATCGAAAACATAAATGTCCTTATGATCGATCGTCTTTGATAATGCTTTTGCACAAAGCTTTGCATATCCCATTCGGTTGTATGTAGGGATAACCACAGCGATTCTAGGCTCGCGCTTTTCTTTCTTTTTCCGCATAGCATCGAAATGCTTATCGTACCCTTGAACAGCAATCCACGAATGATATTGCCTACGTATAGCCTCATTATCTGGATATTCCCATGAAATGCCTTGGCCCTGAAAATTAATCCACATAGAACGTTCCGCTTTCTTTAGGACCTGGCCCCAGCGTCGATTCACCCAGTTCGAATCCTTTTGCCATGCATTTGTGTTCACCAATCCAAACCAATTCGAATCCGGCTCATACGTAGCATGGCCGTTCGTCACCATCCAATTATGATGCTCCAACCAGAGCACAACATCTGGTCTGTACGATGTCGTGCTTTTTTTCCTATAATCAAACACCTTTTGAACTCTGGCTTCAAAATGTTTTTCAAGTGCACGCATCAAACAAGTATTTCGAAGTGTGGGGCAATGTGAGTATTGAAGTTCACTTCGAGGACACTGGATCACATGACTGTTGATTTCCAATTTCTTATTAAGAATGACGTCGTCGTTCAATGCCAGAAACCATCTGCTTAACCCCGGTATGCGATGTATGGCAGACGCAATGGCCCACGCATTGTTCGTGGGAACGTTTGGCAAAATTTTAGAGTGGTGAACGATTTCAACATTAGGATGAGACGTGTCCAGCCACGCGGGCGGGCCATGAATCGGATTGATGACTACATAAATCTTGCCAATATTTCCGCCGTGTTTCAAAAGCGACGACATGGAGTAACGAAGCTCTTCATAAGACGAATCGTCTGAAGTTTTTTCATAGTTCATGTGCGACTCCTTGTGCTCGCCATAAAGTATGCCATGTTTTCGCATTTGAGCAACGTATGCCGGAGCAGTCCAGTTGACCCACGTGTATACCACGTCGACCGGCTCGTTCATTTCAAAATCACAATTCGTGTGCACGGGTGGCTGCTGCTCTGCGACGCCTGCACGAAATGAGGAAAGGGCGTGTTTTCGCTTGACGTACAAGTGTACTCCACGCACACTCTGAACGTGATTTAGTGAAGATTTCGCCCAGCCCATATGATTGTAGGCCATACAATCGCGCCGTTTCGAACAAAATTCTCTGGCTGAGACAATTGGCGCACCACCAATGTCAAATCCAATTTGATCAACATCTTTGTACATAATGTATTCGGAGTCGTCGTGGGACTTGACGACGGATTCGCGCAACGATTTGCCGCGAGCATGCTTGACCCAAAAATATCGCGCCACAAAACCCATATGGTGTTTGACCGCCTGTTCCCACAAAAAGTGATCCACCGGCTTGTCCATCGGCAATGCGTTCAAAAGGGTTTTGGCAAACGATCCCGACAAGGCATACGCCACCGCACCATACGGCATGCATCGGCCTCGGACAACAGACTTGACCACTTGTCTGTAATCATCGGAATAGGGTCTTGTTGCGGCAGTACATACGGATTCGTCAAAATAGGACACAAGACCGTCCGGGGGCATGTCGGGCACCGGCAGGTCCGGCCATATCGCGTCGTCTTCGGACACGAAACACCAATCGGAACACTCTGCCGCGATGCGCTTCCAAACGGTTACGTGTCCCTCGGCCACTCTTCTGGCACCCAGCGGCCATGCCTTTGGACCATATCCTTCGTCGTATGTTTGTGCGACAACGCCGGCCTGCTGCGCCCCGAATACCTTTTGAATGTCAAAGCCATTCGGTTTCGAAAATGTCCGCTCGCCCGTCGTGAGAACGAACAACCGTTTCCGAGTGTCTTTAGGTATAGCGGGCACTTTCTTGGTGACAGTTTCGGGGGCGTCGGTTTCCGCCATATCATTCAATATGTGTTTCTCTGTGTGTGCGTGTTCCAGTCCGTTGCGCACAGGCGCGTTGGGCTTTCGGATTACGTGAGACAAATACAGAGTGCTTGACGTAAGCGCAATGGCGAGCATCAGAAAAAAATATTCAATACGACATTTCATTTTTTAACTATAGACTGCATCTAATATACGGTGGTAGATCGAATCCACTCGTCTACGACACGCATCTATTTATTACGTCTGGGGCCATGCGCATGTCCGACCGACCCCTGCTCAAAAGGGGTTTGGCTCGTCGGAAACCCATATGGATGTATCGCTACGAACATCAAATCGAACAAATGAAAAAAACAGTCGAACAATTGAAAGATCAACTCGAAGAATCCAACCTTGAGAACCAGCGTTTGCGAGCACTGTTGAAAGATAGTCAAATATTTACAGTGCCACTAACCATAATCGAAACACAAAATGAACCCAGAGACCCGACGGTATCGCCACAGTTCAAACTGAGCATATAAAGCGCTGTCACAGAGACATTTGTTTCAGCAGCGTGTCCAAATGCTCGGCGTCGAGCACGGATTTTATCTTTGGCCACAGTGCCTCCGTATGTGGCGTCCATTTGGTTTCGCCTTTGCATATTTTAAGCTGAAACCAAATAAATTCGAACACGTCGGTCGTCCAGTCGCGCGTCGATCTTTGCCATCGAACGACGTCCAATTCATCAATGTCGGGTTTCAAATCATATATGACGGACATGAATTCAAAAGGTGTTTGCGGACGCCTTGACAAAATTTTCTGCCAGTAATCTGAGGCCATCATGACAAAGTACACGGGGGTCATTTATAGGAAAACATAAACAGTACGTATTCGATTTCTACAGGGAAAAATGGCAGCTGCCGCCGACAATAGTAAGAATGCCGCTTCACCGGGGTCGGTCGTCGAAAAGGCTGCAGAGACCACGGAAAAGGACACACAGGGCGTGGCAAAGGGCGCGGATACGGCGTCTGCAGCCAAAAAGAAGGCTAAGAATGCGGCAAAGGCGCGCATTACTGCAGAATGGCCGAACGGGCCCCGAACGAGTATAGAACACTATGAAGAGGTGGAAATCGCAGGAGGTCGTCTGGACCCTCTCATGGAGGTGTTTTGGAGAGGTCGTTACCAGTTTAGTAACAAGAAACCGTCGAACTGATACGAATCCACGCACCATAAGCACGATCCCATACGACGAAACACGATAAACTACAACATGCATATCGATTCTAAAATGTTATTTCTGTGCTTTATTCTCATGGTTGTATCGAACGTGATCGCCGCGGCGACAAAACTATACAACAATACGACCAACATGGAAATATCGTCGCAGAATCCGACGACATTGACGCCAGATGGACTCACATTTTCTGTGTGGGGGCCCATTTACCTTTTGGAACTGTGTCTCGTCATGTATCAATGTCGTGCCGGCATTGACTGTTTTCCAGGCAACGCGCGTAACTGGCTCTCGGCAGCGTTCATTCTCAATGCCGGATGGCTTCCGTTCTTTGCGTATCATTTGTGGTGGCTCTCGCTGATGACCATCATTGCATATGGTGGTGCGCTCAGGCAGGCATATGTTCACATGCGTGTACAATACCATGGACCGGCGCGCATTACAGATAAAATCTTCGGGTTTGCCGCCGTCTCTATGAATCTGGCGTGGGTTGTGATCGCCACTCTTTTGAATGTGTCCATTGTCTTCCGCAACTCGAATATAGTTACGACATACCACGGAAAGACACTGGTCGGTGGCAACCTGGATTGGGCAATCGCCTGCATTGTACTCGCGACCACCATTGCTTTCTATCTCTTGTTAGAACATGGAGACTTCGTGTACGCCGTTACAACTGCATGGGCGCTCTTCGGCATATATCGAATGCAGACACAAGCACAGGCAATATGGGCCGCCTCTGCAGCCGCCGCACTCTGCATCGCCAGTACGGTCTACATGGCAGCCATTGTCGTGCAAAAATGCAACAACAAAAAGCCAACGACTAACGAACTCGAAAGACCTCTGCGCGCATAAATGTACACAAGTAACTCGTTTTCATATAAGTTAAGAATGTGTTTTGTTAATAATGCGGTATATAAAGGTTCTCGCGGGTCTTCACAGAATGGCCGCAATTTCAAGCGCAGTCGTGGACACGATACTAGGAAAACATGAACGCGAAACATCAGACGGCATCACGACTACCGTAACGACCGCATTGTGCCAATTCAACTCTGGTGAAGACGTCGTTCCTGCCTTTCTGGAATCGGACACGCACATGGCGCTCATGGTTGGCGATGGTCATGGGGGAAAAGAAACCACGACATGTCTCACCACCAATTCTCAGGCCATTTTAACTGAGGCGCTAGTAAACGGACTTGAGACGGCCATGGCCAAAAGCCAAAGCCTGTGCAAAGAATTCGACGACGGCGCCATGCTCGCCATTGCCATGTACGAATTCAAGAGTCGTATATTGCAGGTTATTTCCGTCGGCGATTGTTCGTGTTCGGTATATCAAAACAACAGCCTTGTCCACGAGCAGCCACATAGCGACGCAGACGCGTTTCTGAAGGAACATCCAGACGGTTCTGCTACCGGTACCGACGTTGACGGCAAGACTGGTAGTATCATAGTAGACCAGCCGATGCCCAATCCCGATGGTTCAACAAAATTACAGCCCAATCTGACACCCCAACCAGACGGCGTGACTATGTTGGGTCCTCGAAAACCGCATTATTTCCATTTCAAAATGGCCGATGTATTTATTCGAAACAATGGACGGCGGCGCCAATTAGCAAGTAGTGCGTTCGTTGGTCATAAAGGTTGGCCGCGTCAACCCCCGTGCAAAACAACATTTGTAGTTCCAGAAGGTCCGTTCCACATTGTCATGACTTCTGACGGCGTTTCAGATATAATGCACCCGTTAGACGGCTTCTTGAAAAATTCGGAAGTTGTTGCCAATGATATTTTAGAGGAAGCCAAAAAACGCTGGACCGAAAAAAGGTGGTCTCTCCACTGGGAAGATGCCAAGACAGGCGCCATTACAATTTGGCCTAATGCGGAAGTGTGTGGCCGCAAAAAGACGGTCGTGACAGACTCGAAAGGCCGACTTGTTCAAAGGTACGAAATTTTACAGAAAGGCCATTACAGAATTACGTATCTTGATGGTGAGATTAGAACAGTAGCTGAAATCGTCGAAAAGAACAAGGGTGCCGACGACATTTCGGTACTAGTGTTCAAGTGCGAGTGAAAATAATATGGCGTGGCGTGATACCTCCCTTGCTGAGGCACACGGGGGCTCAGATGCGGCCACCGCTGCGGCGAACGCATTTCAGTCCCTTTCGTCAGCTATAGAAGCGGTCGGAGAGACTGGACGTTCTAGAACGCCAAAGCAAATGATCGCTGACGCCGAGGCGCGTAAACATGAGTTCATCGCGGCACTGGCCATGCTCATGGCCAGTCTCGAAGAAGTTAAATCTGCAGGCGAATACGAAGCAGTGGCGTCCATCGTATCGGAATGTCGCGTGTACATAGAGCACGCTTTTTTGTCTGACCCCGTTCGCGAATGACCTTCGCGGGCGTGCGGTTAAGTACTGCAGCGTTACAATTTCGGCCCGGTGTTAGGGTCCAGGTTAGGGTCAGAGTTAGGGTCACGTGTCCGGGTTAGGGTCAGAGTTAGGGTCACGTGTCCGGGTTAGGGTCAGGGTTAGGGTTAAACCATGAAATAATAGACCAATACTATTAAATATACAAATATATATGTTTATTGATTGGGTTTTGGGATAATATGTTTCCTATCACAGCAAGGGTTAATTCAATATTCAAAGTATTCAAAGTATTCAAAGTATTCAAACATACGAGGGGCGTGTTGCGCAACATGTCCCTGTCGGCCGCGCTCTCCTCGCGCTGGGAGCGCGAGCAGTTCCAGGAAATTTCCACGGGCACGGACATGGACCTTTTTCCTGCTGGCGTTATCACGTCTCTGCGCAGTTTGTCCGTGTCCGACGCAGAGTCACGGTCGCCCGGCGCGCCCCGGGTCACGCCGGCTGTCTCAAACTGTTCTAAACAAGGATACGGGGCCCCTGACGAGGTTGAAATGCTGAAACAGTTGAAACAAGCGAAGCGCGCGGCGAAACGCGCCCGGGACGCCGCTCCGACCGACTTCGACGCACAAGAGCGCTACACGACGGCGAAAAAGAGGTACAAAGAGATGAAAAAGAAGACGGAACATACGAAGGCGGGCATGCCTCCGGATACGAGCGCGGCCTTTGAAACACAGCAAAAGTCTTCCCCCCCCTCTGATGATAAACATTTCCCCCCCTCTAATGCAATATATTTCCCCCCCTCTGATGAAAAGCACCGCGCGATGGCACAGCAGGCGCAGCACGGACATCGTATACAGCAGGCGCAGCACGGACATCGTATACAACAGGAAGACGTCTCCGAGTTGTCTCCTCGTGTCGCTGCGGCGGCCCACGCGTCTCGTCGCCGTCGTGAGTCGGGGCAGTTTCGCGAACGCATATCATTGACACCAATGGTGCATGATATAGGTTCACAGGAGATGTCGATGAGTTCGCCCGTGTCGCGTCGGCACGTGCGTTTTGCGAAAGGTGGGTCGACGACGGCTACAAAATCGCCCGAGGTGATATCGAAGAACAAATCACTCGCTTTGGCGGCGGCAGCGGGTCCGGCGTCGACGGCGGGTGCGAGTTCCGGAAAGTTTTTGCTGGTGTCGGGTTCTGGAAAGTCTGCATTGAATTCTGGAAAAGTGTCTAAAAGGAGTTCTGAGAAGGGGGCTTCTCGGAATTCAGTTCCGGTAAGTGCCCCAGTTCTGGAAAGTGCGCCGCACGCCAATTCCGGAAAAATAACAAAATACCAGGAACACGTCGACTACGCCAGCGGACCCACATTTCACGAGGAATGGCACGCGCGACGCGAAGAGTGGCTCTCGAACTATTCCAATGCCGGAACCATTCGAAAATACAGGCCATATGTCAACAAGTTCATTCAATTCATTGAACAACAAGGCAATGTCCAGAAACATCCCAAAGACGCCATTACCCGCACGCTCGTCAACCAATTTCAGCAAGACGTCAAAACGCGCGCCACGCCGTCCAATCAAACTATGATACTCAGCGCGACGTCGAGCTTCCTCAAACATCTCGCCGAAGAAGACGTGACGCCCAAAGATCGCTCCGAGCACATTAAAATTCCTGCTGCGCCCAAGCCCAAAAAGAAAAAAGATCTCACCATTGAACAAGTCAAAAGGATTATGGATGCCACGGACGACCAAAAAACCAAGGCCTTGCTGGCCGCTGCCTACTTTGCCGGTCTGCGCACGAAAGAGACAGTGCATCTCGCCGCGTCTAAATGCAAAACGGTCGACGGAAACATGACGATCACCGTCACAAAAGCTTCGGCCAAGGGCAAAAAGGAACGCGATGTGCCAATAGCAAAAACAGGGGCCAAACTATTGAAACCATTCATTGAAGCGGCCAAGGCCAGAGGCGGTCACCAGTACCTGTTTCCCGGACGTTTTAAGGACACGCATATCGTCGAAAAGACCATGTGGAATTACATCAAAAAGCCGGCGCGCGCCGCGGGCCTCGAAGACGTGGCGTCGCATCATTTCCGCCACGCGTTTGCGTCGCACGGTGCGCAGTCGGGAGTCGACATTGCCACCATTAAGGATCAAATGGGCCATTCATCATTGAAAACGACTTCGAAATATGTTCATGGCAAGAAGGATCACGCGTCGTCCGTGTCTGCGTCGTTGGACTCTGCTTTTGAGGATAAACCTGCTGTGCCCGTTGCGCCTGTTGCCGCGCCCGCCGCCGCGCCTAGTGCTCCGCAAACGGGCCGCAGTGCGACGCAAGAATTGGTTCAATTGGTGAACATGTTCAAGGAGGGTCTATTGACCAAAGAGGAGTTCATTGCGGCCAAAAGAAATTTGAGCATATTACAATAAAAATAGCATAGTTAATAAACAAACAGATGTATTGTCACGTATTTTAGAACTCTGACCCTAACTTTGACCCTAACCCTGACCCTAGTCGGAACATTGACCCTAACTTCGACCCTAACCTTGACCCTAACTTATAATGATTTGTAGGGTTAAGTACGGAAGCTCGTGTTTGGGCGGGCATTTCGAAAGAACTGTATATAACTGGTGCCCATTTATTTGTCAATGAGTTTTCGACACTAATTGTCAAACACACATATTTGTCAACTAAGTTAGTTTCTTTGAACATGTCGGCGAGAATATGTTAGGAATGTGTGACATTAAAAACATGTCAATAAATAATATTCAAAATCAATGTCTCTTTCATTTCAAGTTACTCGAAAAGATTTTTGGACTGGGACGGGAAAACTAGCCGGGTATCGGCCGGGACCTGGTGGATATGGGTTTGAGCCTTATGCAGAAGAGTGGGAATTGGAAGAATATGGCGAACTCGTACCTATTAATTTCTGTGACGGGGAAACTAAATGGATACACAAACAACGCTATGAAGAGTTGAGTCCGTTGTGTTACACATTTTTCAAGGCCCTCAATGAATACAATCATCGTAAGCATTATGGACTGGATGGCTATGAGGAATTTGAAACCATGGGTGATGGAGATTTCCACGGTTTATGGGCGGCGGCGGAAGGGCCAACTCTTAGTGACAACACCAATGAAAACGTTATGCTGGCACTGGCGCATTTTCCTACCGGGGGTCGGTATGTCAAGACGAAAGACTTGCACAATGAAACCGAATGTAAAGATAGCGAAAGGAATATTCTACTCGCTGGCCTCCGTCGGGAAGTGCATGACCGCAAGCTTTCCGATTATATGGAAGACATCGAATGGTGGTCCAATGGTGATAGATGGGATCCTTTTACAACTTTTTCATACGATGACGACGAAGAATTTGTACCGCTGTGGAATGAATTGAGTAAAATCATTTCAAACGATAAAAAAAGTCAAGCTATATAAACTTTCACACTTTTATTTGTGTCGGTTTTTAACACTATTTAAATGTTTGAAAGTAGACGAATATGACATCAGCATACAGACAATTTATTGTTGCCGATTAATATTGGTCAGACGCCTTTAATGTATGCCGTTCGAAAAAGGAAGTTTTCCGTAGTTAGACATCTGTTAGCTAATGTTAGAGTCAATTTGCACCAAACTATGACTGTATATATCTGGCTACATTTTTTTTTTCAATAAAAACGCATACGTTTAATTCTTAAATGTTTGTATCCATACGTGAAACGAAGGTTTCGTTTCCGCTGGCCTAGCCTCCGCATATATCCCTGCTATAATTTTAAATATACCCCGGCGAATGTTTTCATCCAGGCCTCGTGTAGATGCTTTGAGAACGTTAAAGAAGAGCTTTCGTGTCCATCCCGGGTGTCGCAATACGTGACTGATCTTAGCTCTAAGGAAATCCTTCGCTTTCTCTTCCATACCATCATGAATCATCTGTAGGGCAGGGGCAATGATTTTCGAGCGCATCCCGAGAGTATACGTTTCCAAGCGCAGTTCCTTTTCTTGGGAAACTGGGTCGTCTAACGCGCGATCGTTTTTTTCATCTTCGTCGAAATCTCCTAGATTTCTTGTAAACATGTATTATTCATTTTGCAAATCTTTTATAGGTTGTATTTACACTTGCATGTCCACTAAAAAATGTTTCGTAAAGCTTGTTCTTCACCGACAGTGCGAACGTCAATGATGTATTGAACAGCTGGCAACAACATGTCCACAGTGACTGCGGTAAAAACGTACGCATACTCTCCCTTATTCATACCCCATTTGCCATACGGTCTCAAAAGCCGTTTTCCCGCCAAAGTCATCCGGCCCTTCTTGTTTGTCACTGCAAATTTATTTTTCTCAGACGAGTAGTTCCACCACACGTTCTTGCCTGGTTCAAAGTAAAATAATTGATAATGACCAGGCCCGCCCATCGTCCCCGTTCTCAAAAAGTAGATTTTGGACGAGTCTAATTCGTCAATGCCCGTCAAAAAATTGGCCGAACTGTTTCCACAATATTTAAAGACGTTTTGATCACCGTGGACGATGGTAAGAAACGTCAATAGGTCGATTTGTACGTCTTTCGGACTGTGCGCTGCATACACTTCCTGAATGTGTGCGAATAGGAATTTCTTGAGGGGAGGGTCCAACTTTGCGGCGGCGGCTAGCACCGCTTTTTCGGAACAGCTTTGGCTTAAACCGCGGAAAGGACTTTGTCTATGACGAGTCTTCGCAACGTTGGTGTGTGTTTTTAACACTGGGTTTGTCGTTTTCGCCAGTTGTGGCCTGCGTCTTTTTATCTGACGGGGTCGCGGCAGCCAAGACATTTATTTTTTATTGCAGCGTTACTTATAGTATGAAATGTTTCATTTATCTATACACTCGGTACTGCAAAACTTTGTGGTTCGACCGTATTTATGACATCAAACCTGTCACACACAGAACATGTCCGATTTTGATATGTCTGACTCGGAGTCGGATACCGGAATGGAGGACTTTGGAATGGAGGACTTTGGAATGAAGAAAGCATTAAGAGAAGTCGCTGAGACAGAACGTCACTTTGAACAAGAAAGAAAGCGTATCGAAGATCGGGAACGGGTTTTGACAAAGTTAAGTTCTGAAATGAGATCGTTTTTAAAAACGAAAGAACCGTCTGCTCTTTCAGACCATCTTCGCGCCGTACACTTGGATACTTTCGACATTCATTTGTTCAAACACAGGTGTGAATTATCCATGAAGAGGGCGAATCTTACACCAACAGAGAGGTCCAAGGTAATAAATGTCATCGAAACTGTACTCGCTGAGATCGAGAGTGACATTAAAGCTGTTGTGCGACAGCTCGAACGTGAACATCGTATTCAGGACGCGGTGGAACTAGAACAGTGGAAAGCAAGGGGAAGAGCGCCGGCAAAAGACGACGACAAGTTGAAACGGACGATCTATAAATTTTGGACACTACCATAAATCAATTCATTTTTTCGTTAAAAATTTTTGTACATCGAGTTTCAAAAGCCGTTTGCGCACCACCCGAGAAAAAATCATCACTGCAGAGGTGCACAGAAGCGCAAATGTCTTCCATGTCGCGTTTTAAGGCCGTGTTGCCCATGGCCTGGTCCCACGTCATTCCGATTCGAAGTCGTTGTTCAAACGCCGCTACACATTGGCACATGACATAAATGTTCTTACATATACAACTACATTGTTTCTCGTATTGTGGCCAAAACGATTCTAACCAACTGTCAAAGTCCACATTCTGCACGGGACGTGTTTCCACCCAAGCCGCAAACGCTTTCACGTGCTGTGAAGACATGCGTGGTCCATCATGTTTGCCTCTGTGTTTATAGTCACCTATGTCTAGATTAGTTCGATTTGTTTCCTTAATTCAGTAACCATATGAATAAAAGAGTGTCGCTTGTATCCTCTTCTTCCAAACCAAAGAACGCACGGACCATAACACTGAATCCGAAGAGTATGAGGTATGCAATCATTGACGCAAGCATGGAGTGAAGAGCAGTTTCTTCTTCTACAGACACGACTGTCATGTTGCTCTCCGCTACTATGAAATCAGTAGTAGACCCGACGACGTGTGGGGTCTTACGAAGGTATGTGGATATCTTTTCGAGCTTCTTCGATTCCGAATCGTGTTTGGAAAACCCAGCTGGGTTCAATGGACTTTTCAATTCTTGTATGATCGTCTTGAGTTGTGGCAAGACCGTCAGAATTGGTTGGACGAATCGCTTCCAAAATGCAGGGCGCGTGCGTCTTGCAAGTTCAATGTTCAAATGTTTCTGGAGCCAGTGCGGCAAGGCGCGCCCTCGAACAGCTTTTAACGTACCGAGGGTCAGTTTGGACAGATGTGAGAGCCACGTTTTTAGTTTACCGAACTGAATAGCGGTCTTGTGTCTTTGGAAACGATTTAAATCGTCCAAAAATTGTTCGTCCCACGATTTGGTAGATAGCCACTTTGGTGGTTCGGTAGGTGCAAAGTGATACATATGTGTATACAACATAAACGGTTATAGTATAGTTTGTTAAAGTTGGCACTAGGTAAAAATATGTATTTGAATGTCTTGAGGAATAAAATGTCTTGAGGAAGAAGGTAACCCTATGCCAACACGGCCGTACTCGATACGATTTCCTTCAGCTTGTCTTCATTTGCCTTTTGACGCTCCTTAATCTTTTGCAGCTCCGCCTCTTTGCGTGCCAACTGCGATCTACTGTCCGCCACGGCCAACGTCTGTTTCAGAGCACGACGCGCTTTGTTGTACTGACCGAGTTTGATGGTGGCGAGTTTCCTTGCTTTGCGTGCTGAGCATTTCGTTTGTTTCATGTTGGAGCGCAATATGGCCAACTGTGCGCGCACGGACTTTGAACGGTTTGACCACGCGGAAATGATGGCGTGTGCGTGGTCCCGCTCTGCTTCCAGCGCTGTGATTTTTTGGTCTTGTTCGAGTTTCTTGTCGAACAAGAGCTTGGCCTCTTCAGACGCCAAATCCGTCGAGCGGCATAGCTCTTCGTATTGGGTTTTCGTTTCCTGATTTTTCTCGAGCTTCTGGTCGATCTTGTACTTTTTACGAGCCGGCATCGAGAAGACGCGCTTGCGCTTCTGACGAGTTTTCTCGACCGCTTCACGGAGCCAGAGCCGACTCTTGATCGTATCGTATTGCTCGGTCATTTTTTCGGCCACGGTACGTAGTTCGTCCAGTGTCATGGCGTTCATGACCTCTTCGCCCAATACGGCCCCGGTCGCGTTTTCGTTGGTGGCCACCGGTCCGGAATCCGATTCTGAACCGATTGACACCGACAAACCATGCTCTTCTGACTCGGGGACTTCGTTCGAGGTGTTAGTCTGGTCGGAAGACATGTGGGGACTAAGGTGTTTCGTTTTCTGTGTTTATTTCCTGTTCTTTCTCCTGATCGGTGGCCAGAGCCAAACATTCCGTTGTCTCCGATTCCGGTACATTCTTGTAGTACACGTACAGGAATGATCCCAGAGTAGATACTTGTAGTCCTACAAAATTCCACCACGAAAAGATGTACGTGTGGTCAAAAATACCCATAACGACCATGAGTCCCATTAATGCCGATTTCGTCGAACCGGCGACCGCCAGTGTGAGAGCATCGTTTTCTTGAATGGTCCACGTGTAGCCATAATTTATGGCAAACCCAAGACAAATAGAACAGGCGAATGCGAATTGAAACGACGTTACGTTCCAAGCATCAAAGGACGAGGGGTCCCAATGCACTAATAAAACAGCCGAGGCGCATGCACTTGCTATGCCCGTCCAAAATAATACGGACGATTTTGTCCAATTCGATTCGAGCGTCTTTTTCGTCTGAATCTGTGCCGCCGCTGTCAAAAGGTTATTGACCATAACGTACGCGTATCCGGTCAGAGAAAACGTCAAATCATTTGCCGCCGCCATCAACGAACCCATTATCATGAAGCTGACAGGCCACATCACACGCCTGTCGAGAGGCACACCCAAATACCAATGCTGGGCCATCATTGTCATTAAAATTGAAATTCTACGCAGAGCAGTAAACATGGCGATATTTAACGCTTTTGCAGACGAAAGTCCAAAAAAGACATTCGCTGCATTGAGCATGCACGCGAGCGCAATATCCTTTTTCGGTCGTTGTATAGGAGTACATCGCAACAAAATAACGCCAGACGTAAATAAAGATTGGACGAGCATGAGAAATGGTACAGAAGTGAACGCGAACACCGTCAGGACGATCTTATTGAATATAACTATCATGAATGAGCTACTCATGTACAATAGAATGGAAGGCCAATGCATCGTTTATTTTTCTACACGCTATAAGTACTAATCCTCATGGTCCGATTCTAAATCATATTCGTCCATTGAGTCGTACTGTGCTTCGGGGTCCTTTTGAGGCACCTTGGCATATTTCTGAGACCGAGACACGCCTGTCTTTGTCACAAGATACAGGGTCGAGAGTACGACGAAGAGACCCGCATACGCTTGCAAATGGACAGTCTCGTTATGAAAAATGCCAAAGCCGACGAGTGAAAACGCTTTCGACGCGGCCACAATCAAAGCGTAGACCGGAGCACCGTGCTGTTCAATCGTTTTTAGCGCAAACCATTGATTGACAATGTACAGTACGGACCAAATGACAATGTGCACTGCAAATGTCGAATGGTAAATGGTGAATTCGACTGTTTCGCGCAGCTCGCCGGTGAACACGCACAAGAGTCCCAAAAAGATGGCCGAACAGCAATGTATGGCCCAAATCAGTTCGATGGGCGTCGCGTGGAATCTTTGGTACAGGTATTCTACCCACTGAGATGCAAACGCACTAAACAGCAGAAACCCCACCAACGCAGCACCTGTCAATACATTCAAAGCATCTTTCGGTGGGGAATATCGCGACATCAAACAGATGGCTACGCCGCCAGCAATAGCGACGGACACTAGATACATGGTCTTTGTATACGATTTCCTGAAAATCAATTGGCCCACGCCGACCACCGTCAACATTCTCAACGACTTGAAAATATCGACGACGGGTTCGGATACACTTTTAGTCGCGGCAAACAAGCATATGTACGCTGCGATGCTGGCCACGGACGACACGGACGCGTAGAACATCGGTGTTGATCGTTGCTTCAAAAACGTTTCGGAAAAGAGGGTTACCACCACGTGACCGAACAGCATAATGGCATTGGTGGACTCGAATGATTTCCCGTCGTATCGAACGCGAAGCATGTGGTCTTGCAAGACATTGACCGCCACTTGACTGGTCGCCAGTGTCAATATGCATTTGACTAGATTGAGCCCGGGCGTTTTTTTCAAACCCTTATTGACCGCGACCGTGTCAGGATAGAGATAGATGCATAACCACGCAATTCCTAGAATGACAAACTGGACCATGGGTGTTCTCAGTCGCGCCACGAGTCGAAACCATTCTCGACCCGCCGTGGTCGAGACGTACAAGCCGTTGTCATGGGACGTTTTCGAGAAATTCAACCGGTTACCCGCGTGCCAATCGACTATCGTTCCATTGACCGCAGCGACCATGGGTTCGAATGCACAGACGTCCTTGGTTTCAAAAGTCATTCGGCCAATGAAAGCAAGCGCGTCACCGCGCAAAACGCGAACAAGATCCGTAGCCATATCGCCCGACGATTTTAGAGGCGGGTATCCGTTTTGTGGAAACGAACCCGAGACAATCACCTGCTCGGTCGGTTCAAGCGAAAATTTGGGTCTTTCCATCCATTCGTGGTCCACAATGGCCCACGTGACATTCGTATGTGGATAGTGCACAATACCGGCTCTAGCGCGCTCGCCTTCGACCAAACACGCCATGATGTTATCATTTTTTTCGGATATGTGAGTCCACGTTCTCGCGCCTTCTATCGTAGGTAACAATGGGAAGACAACAGGCTGGTTCGCGCGTACATTGACAGCAGCAAGGTCGACTTGAGTCATCGTTGTTGTGTACCACGCCAACAGGAGAGCGTGCGTGAGCATCTTTATAAACATATTTTGTCATATATATATAGACACGACAGGTGCGAAATCCAATAACAACCACTTGTTTCACTATATTACAGATGCCGTCACAAAATGAATGAAATCGTATGACGTGGAACGCGGTTCGTGGCGCAGACGTCGATATAAAAATAAATGTATTCGTTTTTTGACAGTTCGGTACAAATACATGGCCATGATCGTGGCGTGCGTCTATGTTTTACGCACCCTTTTATTGTCTCGACCGTCAAAAGTCGATTGGTATTGGATAAATATGGACAGGCAAGTGGACAGACGCGAGTACATGCAGAGTCAAATGATGCGTTTCCCAGAATTTAAATTTACCCGAGTACGCGCCTATAATAAGAAAAATGTAAGCACATTGATTCACGACAAGCGTTTGCTTGCGAACGGATTTGAATTTATGCGACGGCCAAAAGGAATGCCCGTATGGAAATTTCACCGTGATTTGCATTACACATATGCCGAAGGCGGCTGTTTACTGTCGCATTTAAAAGCACTAGAACAGATTAGCGTTTCCGCCGCAGAGTATGCCATTGTTTCCGAAGATGACATTTCTTTCGACCCACAAATGCATGAAAAGTTGATGCGTATCATAGAGACTGCGCCAAAGAACTGGGACGTGCTTCAACTACATACAAACAACGAGGATCAAACGGAACACGGCAGACACTTAGACGTAGATTGGATACACTGGTTTCCACATCATTGGGGAACACTATGCTACGTCATTCGTGCATCAGCTGCGCAAAAAATCATATCGTCCGTGCACATCAATGCCATGAAACAAACTATTCTACCCTACAAAAATGTACTCGTGGCGGACGAATTCGTGTATTTCAAAGTGAATACATATACGTATACAAAACGGTTTGCCGGACGAGCGTCAGCGTTTAAATCTACGATTCAGCCCGAAAACACGGTGCACGCACAGCGTACAAATGCTATTGATCATTTGTATCAGCCGGCGTATCCGAACGTGCGCACGAGTCTATTGATACTGACGCAATACTATGTGAAACAAAGCGTTCACAATTTCGATATGTATTTGAAAAGAGTTGCGTTAGAATATGAAGAGTTCGAAAAAATGTATGAACAGAGCCCAGTCTGGATAATTGTCGTTGTCCTCCAAAACAAAAGCGATTATGACGCGCTCCGAGCGATCACCGTACGATTAAGTACACAAGTCGATTTTTTATTTCGATTTGAATCAAAAACATTTGCAAAGTGGAAATATTTGATACCCCTTTTACATACGTCGGATCAGTACGACCATGTTTTAGTCGTAGACTGTGATCAATCGTTGTTGGGGTTTCCGTGGAGAACGTACATGCAAAAAGCAGGGTCTGCTGTGATATCATCGCCCGTTCGCGAAGCCGTGGGAGAGTCCCTCATGCGAGACCTGTTTCACTACAAAAAGCGCCAATGGTTTCAAGTCAACGATGCCGAATGGTGGCGGCGGAATCGGAGGACAGACTTTTTGAACGTGCAAGTGATTCGAAGACCATTTCTAGAAATGTATTTTGTAGTGTTTGAAGGTGCTTTTGCTTCTTGGTTTTTCAAAAAGATATCGGCCGTCGAAAATTATGCATCGCGGTCGTCGTCATGGGGTGTGGATTACGCATGGTGTGGCGCCGCGGCCCAGTGGGCTAGAAACAGAATTCCATGTGTGAGCGTGCCCATCACGACAAAACATTTCGACTCGAGATCCATCAATCGAAAAGAAATAGGTGATCCAATGGCACCCGTCAGAAATTTAAAAAAGGATCCAGAAATAGCAAGTTGGATACAGTATTCTCAACAGTGGCGAGATCAAATGGGTGGGTACGTAGTCATAAAATAAGTTATTTAATTTTGTTTTCGCACAAACTTTATATTTTCATCCAAACTTTCTTATACACAATGTGTATATAGGCGGCGACGCCTATATAAATGTTTGTCATAAAAGATGCCTTTTTAATTCGCGGCGGCGCCTTCGTGTCAATTATATTGTTGATGGTGATCGTTAATAATCGTCCACCGTCGGGACCGGAACACGTGTCAAGTGCGGATACTGTTGATAAAAGCCACGGTAATGTGAATGCCGCGCCTGTGTTGCGTACCAATATGCCGTCAAAACGCGTATTATGTTATTCAGACCACGGTGCAGGGTTGAGCGATCGTAAAGCTGTGTTCACGCAACTTATTCGTTGGGCAAAAGCTCTAGATGTGCAGTTGAGGTTACAACCACCGTGCTTACTTTTATCTCCGAAGCACAACCATGGTCAACGCCTAGATTGTAATATCACATGGTCACGATACTTTGATTTTCCAAGTGGAGTATTGACCAACGAACCGTGCTCCATACATATGGCTGAATTTTTTAAAATATCCAAGTATGTGAAACAAGTTAAATTGTATATTACGGATTCGCAGGTCACATTTTCAAATTATGTGAAAAAACAGTCCATTCTCTTTATGGAACACATGACGATTCCTCTTGCGTATGATATGATTCACCTACGGCGAACCGATGGACTTCGTGAATGCGACACAAGGTTATTCATTATGGAAAAGTTGTTCAAACAACGTCATTTTGCTACGAACCATATTGTATATGCGACAGACGAGAAAAACGAAACGTACAACCACGCAATTGTAGGGTTCCTTCGGAACCGTGGGTTGAAAGTGTACTTTATCGAGCCAGAAATGCGTAAAAGGTTCATAAATGATAATTATATGGCATACGCCATTATTAGGATCCTGCTTAGCAGAGCTACGCGTCAGCATGAGTGGCGTCGGAAGTTCTCTTGTCCACAGCCTTTGTTGACCTAGTTATTGACAGCTAACATAATAGAACATCCATTTTTTTCATTGACACAGGGCATAATTACCATGTTGTCCATCAGCACAGAATGTACAACCTTCACACCCCGTCCATGTACACACGCCTGCGTAATCCCAGTTTCTGCTGGCAACTGAATTCAAACAATAACTCGAACAACCACACCGACCCGAAGAATCCTTATCCTTCGTCGTAAATGCCACACTCTCACTTACAATCCTCGCGTGTCCATCCGTATCATGGCAGTACGCATATCGATCATGTTCATTTTCGCAAAAATTACAAGCTTCACAACTGGTCCACGTGCACACCTGACTGTAATCGTGACCACTAGCAGTTGTGAAGCTTAGAAGAGCTTTTACGCAATTTGCATTGCAACCGCATCTTCCGTTTGATTTTTCAATGACAGGCGCTTCATCAATAGCCTCATGAGTGTCATATTTGAGTCTGCATTTATCGAATCTAGGTCTTCCTTCGCAAAAATCACATCTCTCACAATCGGTCCATGCACAAACCATATCGTAGTCCAAACCGGATCTTTTTAAATGTTGTGGACATTTGACGACATCACAGCCACAACGCCCGTCTGTCTTTGCGGTTTGCGTAGCATTCACCTCTACATCATGATGGTCAGAACAATATCCAAACCGACCATATTTGACGCCATCCGTTTCGCAAAACTCGCACCCTTCGCAGGCTGTCCACTGACATATGGCTCCGTAATCCAAGTTGCCATTTTTGATCGCCTTATTCCTCAACCATGATTTACAACTCGCACTGCAACCACACCGACCCTCGCTTCTTGTTTTTTGGGGAGATGGTTTCACCGGTATGTCGTGCTTGCTGTAAGTTTCTGTCGTTTGAACACCGTCGACGTCTCTCGTTATCGTAACACGACCCTCATTACAATAATCGTGTCGGTCCTCGTTCTCGCAGAATTCACAGGCTTCACATGCCGTCCATCTGCATGCGCCATCCGTGGCCCTGTCAAGACGCAAGAAAGTGCCGCCACAATGATCACTACACCCACATCTTCCGCCGCTACCGCTCTCTCCACCTGAGCGAGTCTTTGGTTTTGCTTTTGACGGCAACGGTTGTAAATCATCGCCAAACCCTTTTGGAACCAACTCGTCGCAGGTAGTCGCAAATTCGCTTTTGCCCGTAAGTGTTCCAGACGCGCAGGACACACATTCTAATTCGGCCTTATTAGAGTACACAAAGTACTCTTGCCGCCGCGCGCATCCATTGTGTGGGCCGCAAGGGCTATCGTCATTTTTAGCATTCCACTCGGGCGGGTCGGCGGCATCGCACGTTTCGCACGAGTCTGAGGAAATGACGTATCCCTGGCCCGCAGGACACTTTTTTGTAGTACAGCAAAGATCGCGATCATCCCCGATCTTACATGTTGCGCCTCTGCAATATTTTGACGACTTGGCGGGATCTGGCACGTAGGCTTTCCCGCAATCGTTCAATGTGGAACACTGGGCTCTCGCGACACAGCATGTGCCCACATCACTATTATCACACGTCGCGCCCGTGCAGTGTTTATTATTGTTTGCTGCGTTCCGTGCGTATCCGTTAGGACATGTGTAATCGCGACACTTTTGTTTCTCGTCGCAGTCGGTGCTCCCGACCGAAGCTTTGTCGCCAGCGGCATTGAGGTAGTTCTGAGGGCACGCTTTACACTCATAATTCACAACATTATAATTTGCGTCGCAAAGTATGTCGACGCAGTCCGTCGCAAACTTATCGTTCGCAGTTTGTTTTCCTTGTGCGCAATCAATGCACTGACCTTGTGCATCGTTATCAAATTTGAAACGCTTAGACCGATCTACACAACCGTTATGTTCACCGCATGGACTCTGGTCATTTGCGGCATTAAACGTAGGATTGTCGCCGCCGCTGCACGTTTCGCACGAATCTGTGGCATTCACGTATCCCTCCCCGGCCGGGCACTTTATGCTTTGGCAGCATGTAGCGAGATCTGCAGGCACTTCACACGTAGCGCCCGCGCAATTCGAATCGCTTGCGGCCGTGTTGAGCTCGTAACCATGGCCACACGATGTCAACGAAGAGCACTTGCCCACTTGCATACAACACACGTCGCGGTCGAGGATGCCGCACGTCGCATCTCTGCAATATTGGCCTCCGTTTGCCGTATTTGATAGGTATGTCCCAGGGCAAGTATAATCATCGCATTTTTCTTTTTCGGTACATGAAGTGTCGCCTTTAGACGCATCGTCTCCAGCGTCGTTCAAATAGTTATCTGCACAGGCTTTGCATTTGTTATTTTCGACATGCTGGTTCACGAGACAATATACCGGGTCACATGTCGTTGCGAACGCGTCCGCACCCGTTTGTTTTCCCGCAGCGCACGCAACACAGGTGTCATTCGTGTGGCTCTTGTAGTCAAAACGTTCTGAACGTAATGGACAACCCGCGTGATTGCCACACGGGCTCTGGTTGTCGGCAGCATTCCACTCGGACGGGTCGCCGTCCTCACACGCTTCGCACAGGTCTGTGGCACTGACGTATCCTTCGCCAGCGGGGCACGTTTTGAGGGTGCAGCACGTCGAAAAGTCTGCTGCGACATGAGTATCGCAGGCTGAACCCACGCACAATCCAGACGGATTAGTCTTTACATAGCCTTTGCCACAGTTGTTGAGCGAGGAACACATGGCTCTCTCGAGGCAGCACTCCGTATCGTCATCGGCGCCGCAAGCGACTCCTTTACAATATTTGTTGCTATTTGCGGCATTTGACGCATGTCCAAGAGGACACGTGTACGAAGAGCATAGGGCTGTGATATCACACTGTGTATCCACACCGGTCGCATCGTCGCCGGCATCATTGACGTAGTTCTCGTCGCACGGGACGCACGCATTTGCCTCAACGCGTTTGTTCTCATCGCATTTCACGGCGTCGCAGCAGATATCATGGTCGCGCGCAGGCGCACACTCCTCCTGCTTACACTTCAACCCGGCGTCCGATTTGAGATTAGAGCCAGGTTTACAAGCGTTCGCGTCGCATGCGGCGCGCTCTATCAACTGACCATTGTGGCAAATTTCACCGGGAGCGACCATGGGGCTGAGTAGGGTGTAACAAGACTCGCACCGACACAAAGGTTGCAAACCATTTTGTAACGACGCATCAGTCTGACTTCCCAAGACATAGTCCGGACTTGTGGGACATGTTCGAACTTGGGGGTCGTATTTGCGACTCTTTGCGTCGTACTCTACAGACGGACAGGCTGGCGACGGGTTTGCTCGGCTGCACGTCACTCTTAACCTTGCTCCGCCACAATGTTGTGTGCACCTGAAGAAGCGCGTAGATTCCCAGTCGGAGATGTTATTGGCAGCAATTTGTTTTCTAGTTCCAGAAGGAAGGAACCCGAAATCGCCGTTTAGAATCGTGGAGCCTGCAAAGGTAAGGGGCTCAGATCCTGATTTGAGATTAGTCAAACATTCATAACCGTCGGATTCCTGAATATTGTGAGTGCCCGCCCATACAATATTGACATCCGAATCGTCTGGACATAGATTGATTGTTTCCGGGAGTCCAAACGAATATCCGTTCTCACAGCATGTGGTATCGTCGACGGAGTCGCACGTTGTACCCGAACAATCGGTGGAGCTTGCCGACGCAATAAGAACCTTGCCAGAAGGGCAAGTGTGTGTGTTACACTTTGCTTTAGACGGTGGTGCTACCTGCGCAGGTGGAGCGCTCGGTACCGCGTCAACAATGCTAATGTCAAAGTCTTCCTGCATACCGGGGTGTTCAGTGCAGAAATATTTCAACTTGATTTGGTTAGGGTCAAAATTACTCGGAATTGTGAATTGAAAATCTTCGTTTCCACGAATTCCCTCACTCGCAGATTTACCACTCCACTGTGTCAATGTACCTGCATCTTCGTAGCCGACACCGACAGAAAAAGGGTGAGAAGTGCTGATACCACTTCCAACAAACTTGTACGTGTTACCACGAACGAAAGTTGCTGGCAGCGTCGACCCAAAATTATAATAGGGGTATGAGTAGCTCCCTCCCGAAACTGTGATTTCAATCGTATGTGCGAGCACACTTGAAAATAAAATACACAACACAATGCAATTGTAGAGCATCTCTTTATTGAAGTTACAAAAACTATTTATATACAGATTTTTCATTGAACGCACTGCTGTATATTTAAGTTGGTCGTTCCTTCACAATGCGGTGCTGGCACGCGTGTTTCATGTTTGCGCTGACTTTTTTTTGGATATGGTCTTTACCGCTCTTAATAATCGGCGTGTTCTTCGCGGTACCTTTTGCGCTCCTGGCGCTGCCCGTTTGTCTGGCCATGACGCTTGCTCTACAAATCCAATCCAATAATAAAATCATTGTCGACCATTGGTTTCGCAAATGGATGTCTCACATCCCTTGGCACGAATGGTTTCCTTGCAATCAACTGCATTTCGACGAGCAATGTATTGTGACAGTACATCCGCACGGGATCCTCTGTTGTGGTGCTGTCGTCGGCGTGCATTTGGTTCCCGGGTCCAAAACCGTCCTGTGCGTGGCGCCTATTCTGTTCTACGTACCCGTCATCGGTTGGCTATTGCGCTTATTGGCGTGCATACCGGCAAATAAAGAGTGCATGCAAGGGGCTTTGCGCGCCGGTCACTCTTTGCTCGTGGTACCTGGTGGCGTGCCGGAAATTGTCTTGGCGGAAACCGGCGACGATACCAAAAGATTTGCGCGTTATGGTTTCATGCGGTTGAAACCTTCTGTGCCCGTGCACGTCGTTTGCGTTCGTGGAGAATGTAAGACGTACCACATGTTTCAGGGACCGTTTCTGGATACACGCGTGTGGCTTTCGTGGCGATTGAACGTCCCGTTCGTCATGCCAGTGTTGTTCGGATGGTACGGCACATGGTTGCCGCGCCGCCGGCCCTTAATATTAACGTCATGGGAGGTGCAGCCCGTGACACGAGCCGCATACGACAAGATACTGGATAAATTATTTGATTTAACGTAAATATTTTTCTTTGTGAGAATCATATGTGAAATGGGGATGTGTCGTCAGAAGACCAGCGGGCGCCAACGATGGCGCACACCAAGTAAGGCGCAAGAGACGCAAATCGGCTTATTTTCTCGTTCTCGTTGTCCTCGACGTCTAAACTGTCGCCATAGCCTTCTTGGTCGTCGTCCTCTGGGATCTGCGACATTTGAGAACTGTGATTCTGAGCAGTGTGTATGGAAAAATCCTGTTGTACAAATTATATAAGCATCATATAAAATATCGAACAATGCCAGAGTGTCCTGTTTGCAAGGGTTCACACCCGGAATCTTCGGGACTGCGGCTGTTCCAATCGGAGAACGAATGTCCCGTATGTCTTGAAAAGTGTGCCGAAATGATGGCACTGCCGTGCGGACACCAATTCTGCAAGAAAGATCTCGAAAAGTTGGGTTTTTGCTCTTCTCAGCCGAAAGTAACGCGCCGGCGCTCGAATGTGATTCGAAGACACAGACCACTGGCTCGGATCATGCGCCACATAGAGACAAGGTTACGAATTAGACGCCGTGTTACACCCGTGCTCAGACGGCGTTGTGGCTGGTGTGGTCATTTGGGACATACACGGCGTAAGTGTAAAGCCCATCAGAGTCAATGCGGCTGCAAGACGTACAAAAGTTTGAAACACAAACGGCTTTTCGGACGTAAAGCCCTGTGTGTCCGGTGTGGAAAAAAAGGGCATTCGCCCAGGACGTGTCATATCGTTATGGGAGGACGTCCGTAGCGCGGGTACATGATATACTATAAAGCAAGCACTTTGCTCAGTGCCAACATGTCACGCCTCAAGGGATCCAGATTTCGATTAGAAAAGGCCGAGGAAATAATGGCGATGGTGGAACATGGCCCTGAAGACGAGCGTCCGATGGACATTGATCAAATATTGGTTCGAATTGCAAAAGACATTCCTCGCAAGATGCTTCTAGCGCCCAAGGCACCATGGTCGGACGAATGGCAGACACTTGCAACCGTGGCACGAGTCGCTTGCCTTGTCGAAATCGTCAATATTGCGCTATGTGACGTCGTAGAATACATACCTAAACATGCGACCGACCCGCAGATTCAAAAGATATATGACTATATTCAAAAGGGTGAACTTGGTTTGTTCATTCGGTCAATGATTGACCGTCCGTTATTGGTTTGCTGAATGACCATATTTATATGGCTTGTCCTAACCACAAAGATGTTTTCGCAACACGCTACCACAAGCCCGGTACACGTAGAGTCCACACGCGTCGTCCAGGTCAAATGTGAAAAGACGGGAACAACCTACTTTAAAAATCCACATACTGGCGAAATCGCTTGGCGTAGAGAACTTTTGGAAAATCCCAGAAAACGTAACAAATAAACGTACTTGATAAAATAAAAGATAGTCATCAAATGCAACATGTTCCTTTACTAAGCTTTTACTTTTTCCTAGGATTTGGGTTTCAATTCACTTCGGTAGCCATGCGCTATTGGATGATGGATACTGTCCGCGTATCGCCGGCACAAATGACTGCGATTTTTGGCGTGGTGGCGATTCCATGGTGCCTAAAGCCAATCTACGGTTTCATATCCGACTCGTATCCCATTTGCGGATATCGTCGGCGGCCTTATATGATCGGCTTTTCATATATTGCGGCATTCATGTGGATTTTATTACCTTTTGTTCCTCATGACGAGTTTGTCATCACGCTTGTCATGGCGCTGTCTTCTGGGTCCATGTGCTTTGCCGATGTCATGGCCGATTCGTTGCTCGTCGAGGCGGCACGCGAAGAAAAAGACGACCAAAAGGGAATTGTACAATCGCACGCATGGATGATGCGATTCACAGGGGGTCTTTTGGCGTCCGGACTTGGCGCGATTGCATATGATTATCTCGGACCGGTACAAGTCTTCTTGTTGAACTCGCTCATACCGGTCGCCATCACGTATGTCGCGCTGTGGATCCCCGACAAGAAATCGACATCTAAAATCAATATGCGAGACACTGGGCGTAAATTGTGGTCGGCGATACGCCAGCCCAGAATTTACTGTCCTGCCATCTTTATCTTTTTGATTTGCGTCACTCCGAGTTCTGGCGGGGCCATGACATTCTTTTATCAGCGCGAGTTAGGCTTTACCGCCGACGAGTTTGGTCTGCTCGACACGATGGGGTTTTTAGTGCAAATATTTGGCACGTACGTGTACAAGAAATTCCTGCGGCGCGTGTCGTTCATCAAAGTCTTTGGCTGTGCAATGCTCATTTCGTTTTTGCTCGAAAATACGCTGCTCTTGCTGGTGTTGCATGTCAATAGGGATTTGGGCATTCCCGACTTTGTGTTTGCGTTTGCCGAGCGCGTGGTGTTGACGTTGATTTCGCAGTTCATCACCATGCCTATGGTCGTACTGGGTGCGCAAATATGTCCAGTCGGTGTCGAGGGCACTCTGTACGCGCTTCTCATGTCTATCACTAACTTTGGCGGCGTCATATCGTCCGAATGGGGATCGTTGTTCACAAATATGTTTGGTGTGACGTCGACCAACTTTACGAATTTGTGGAAGTTATTGCTGCTGTGCAACATGATGGACCTTATACCTATAGCTTCACTAGGATTACTTCGAGGAATTAAACTCACAGATTAATATTTTTCTTTAAAAAAAAGCCCTTGTAATAGAATGCACCAGCGTCTGTTTTCCAAACGCTGTTCTTTCCGTTTTGCGGCCGTCCGAGTCTTGCCGCCAAATGGGTTTTCAATGCTGTACACTCGTGAAGTGGATGGCCGCGTAATTTGCAGGACGCGTTGCATCTATCATGAAAATGTCCACAAACATACTTTGATGCGTTTACACTTTTCATCCAAGCCTTGTATGCCTTGTTGATAGGGTTTTGTCTTGATCCCAGAGGTTTACCATTCGAGTCAGTTACATAAGAATCTGCCAGTATGCGTCTCGACGATGTAGAAGACGTCGACACGGCTTTGATAAAATCCTTCAGATTACGTTTCCGATCTTTTAGAATGTTTCTTTTCGTTGGTTCTTCCTCTTCCTCTTCCTCTTCCTCTTCCTCTTCCGATTCCTCTTCCTCTTCCGATTCCTCTTCCGATTCTTCTTCCTCTTCCGATTCCTCTTCCGATTCCGATTCCGATTCTTCTTCGTCCTGCGGTTGATCCACGGGCGTCATCGTGCCTCCAAAGTACTTGGTAATGGGTTGCTCGACGCGGCGTTTTTTTGATGGATTTGGATTGTCGGCGTTTTTTCTTCTTTTTTTTCGCTTCTTGTACATGTCCCACATGACTTTACGATCGCGTCCGCAAAACTTATTCAGTTCGACGAGCTTGGTCAGCTGCATTTGTTCAAAATACGGGTTGCACGCCCCGCATGCAATTTCTATGCGCGTCAGACCGTCAGCATGATCTTGTTTGACGCGCTCGGTCACGCGCTTTTCAAACGTCTTCAAGTTTGGTGTTTGGCCCATGGCCGTGGAAAGGTTCCATAGCACGTCCATTTCCGCATGTATGATATCAATCTTACGCGGGCCGACGTGGCATCGGTGCAGCTCTACACCTTTTGTGTGGCACCATGGACAAGACGGTCCTTGGATGCCGACGTACAAGCGCTGAACCCACGTTTCAATAGCCTTACGAACATTCTTGCTCACTTCGGTAAAAAGAGTTTTTTTCGTATACGAATCTATCTTAGACATTTAATGGTACAATTTATCATAACGCTGAAATTTCATTTTGGATTATTCGCAAATTAAGTGGCAACACCTATATATGGAGTTTAAATCCCTGCTGCATGCCGCCTAAAAAACGCCGTCTCGAAAAGAGAAAAAAACGAGATCACCCGAAAGTGGAACAATATATGGCCGTCGCTCAACTCGCTACGATCCTCGCCAATCTCACAAAGCAAGAGCAGCAATATATTGCTTTGCTAAAACAAGTCGCCGATGTCACCGAACACGAAGCGCGCGTACCTGAAAAGCAATGGTTTATTCCTACGTTTTCGTACTCTGAGGACCAGGCGGGCGATATTTTAGACTATGTCCAGCGTTGGCTGAAGACGATTGTGGAGCATTCAAATGGTATTCGGGAAAAGCGTGATCGTGCGTTGGAAAAAATACGTCAACTGGATGTCCTTGACAACGAATCGCTCAAACAGGCGGCAATGGAGTTGACGGAAGCCGAGTCACAATGTGCAGTGATTCAACAGGTGCAAAAACGATGGTCTAAAATTGTGAGGTGCGAAAAAGATAATGGTTTACAAGAACACACCGCCAAATGGTTAAAGCGATGGTTGGTACAATGGCGCAAATTGAATGCTATGACTCAGAAACGTCTTGATCAGTTTCGCGAGTCTTTAAAGGCTTCGCTTCTTCACGATGCGATTGCGGAAACACACAGCTGCTGACAGCCGCGACAATACCTCCAGACACCATGCAAAATAGAGCGAGCAATACCATCCAATTTGGCGAACGACTATTTAGGAACAACAGAGACAAAAGTCCGGTCATAAACAAAAATACGGCACAGTAAAACAATTCAACGCGCATTCCATAATAAACGACAGTATTTATAGTCAATAATATATCTAACCATGTTATTTGTGTGGGTGTCCATCATCGTGTTGGTCTCTCTCGCAGCCATTTTACCCCCTCTGAGAACGCGTGGCTACATGGCACCCGCCGCCGTGACGATTGTGTATGTATTTTTGAACCAATATCCGAATTACGCCCGGTTTGCGAATCGCCGCAAAATTACGTATGAAGATCTTGAAGATTTCCGAGATGCCGACCCCGAACTCCGAAAGCGATTCCAACGAGTGTTTACGCGAATACAACAGCTTGGTGGTGCTCTCTGTGGCGGCGTCGTCGTCTTGTACGGCTTTCACGTGTTTGACAGCAACCCGTCCGTCATCGAATCTGTGGGACTTTTAGGCGGCCTTTTGTCTCTGTACGCGAAAATATTTGGTTATGTTGGCAGTCTGAGCATAACATGTCTTTACCGCATGAAAAAAAAGCAGCAAGAGCTTCGAACACACCCAGAGGGGCCAGCCGAGAACATTGGTCCAAACGCCCCAGAACCAGACTATACAAAACAATGCGACCACAAACTCTAGCATTTACGGAGTCCCAGACCGGTTAAATACTCATTTGCGTTTTTTAGCCTTACCCCCCGGTGCAGCGCGCGCCTTTCTTTTTTTCGGTGGTGGTTTTGCGTCTGGTGACTTCACCTGGACCCAATACAGGGCCAGCAGCATGGCGTCAGCGACGTCGTCACGTTTCTTCTTGTCAAAATGGGCAAACCAATTCTTATTCTGCGACGAAATGGGTAACGACGGTACAATTTCGATGGATGCTTTTTTGTTGGTCGAGTACTTTTTCGTAGAAATATCGAAATGACATCGCACAGATCGCATGGACACGCGATGGGCCTTTTCGTAGAAAAAGCATTGGAAAGCCGTCTCAATCACTTTCATCTTGGCGATCATTTGGATTTCAATCGCAATGGCGTCCGCCATGTCAAACACAGATTTGGACGCATTGACAAACTCTTTCACTAAATCTGCATACTTTGTATGTTTGTTTTTGGGCTGGTCTTTGGTCAAGTCATAGCGACCAAAACTTAAAAAATGACATTTCTCCGTGTCGTAGACAGACCAGCCCAAGTTCTTAATGCCGGGGTCAATTCCTATTACAATCATTGTACATAACATAAAGCACATATATACTATATTTTATGCCATGTTATCTGATTTCGAAAAGTATTTACTAAAGACCTGTGTCATGGTTTCGTCATCGGAACCTTCGGAATCTTCTGTCCGAACTGTTACATCGTCGCTCGAAATGACGGGCTTCTGAAACATCTTGTGCTTTGCCTCTGCTTCTTCTGAGAAAAGAGCCGACTTACGCAATCGATTCAGGCGGGTTTTTTCTTTATGACATGGGACGCAAAGACATTGCAAATTCGTAGCAATATCAAGGCCACCATCTTCTAGAGCTATAATATGATCTACCTCCCAATCGGGCTTCATCAGTACCTGACAAACATTGCAAAGGTATTTTTGGCGATACGCCAGCTCCACTCGAATAGACCTACTCAACACGCGCTTTGGGACTAGTTTTGTGAATTTGCTCATTTCGTGTTTGAACTGATTTATTTCCGGGTGCAAGCGGTAACTGTGTTCCATATACCAATCGAGAAAATGACAGGCGGTTTTGCATTGAATGTAGAGATGGCCATCGGGCTGTCGAATCGTTTCGATCTGTTTGCATTTGTTCATGCGATACAAATCCGACTGGAGCTCAAATGTTTTCTGGGTAAACTTAGAACCAGCTAAAAAATCAGACATGCGGATATAATGTTGGCGTTCGAATTTGACAAGTTCCATTTTTTTCCTTCTAGGGTATGCATCAAGACAGATCCGATTTATACGTATATAAATGCCTCTTTTTTAATTCGATCAATGCTGCCCCAGGGGCGAACGCACGACCCGATAATGGACGAAACGCCATTGAAGCGAGCTCGGACGGATCAGCCTACAATCATTGGCAACGACCCCGTTTCATCTTCTTCCAAATCAAAAATCCGAATCAATACCGTGAGTGCGCCGTCCTCGTCGAGTGTCCGACCATCTGTAGCACCACTATCGGAAGCAAGACGTATACAAAAGGAACAATTGGTTGCGCTCCGATTTCGGAAAGCCATACGACGAAACGATTCCACCGTAATGAAATTGTGTTTGGAATCGGGTTACCAGCCGACAGTGGCAGAGTGGCTTCAAATCATAGGCAAAATGCATGTGTCGACAGCGCTCAATTGCGTTACATTGACCAGGACCTTGCAGACACAGTGCGTCTCTGCGGCCATACGGCGCCAACACAAAACACTTTTTAAAGAGGTCCTCGAGAGAGTCGAATCGGTACCTCCTTCTCAAATGGAACATCTTATGTCCGTGCCGGCATACTACTTGGAAGTTTGTCTCAATCGAGGCCTTGACCCAAACGTAAAGCTGAAAAACAAACGTTTGCCTTTAGAACACGCGTGTGCGCATTCCCGAATCGGCCACATCGAAATTCTTCTAAAAGACACCAGAACGTCCGTATCGCAAAACGTTTGTCGTTTCATGATTCGTCAAACCAAACAGCAGACCTTTGCCGACAAAGCCATCGAACTGTGCGACGAGATTGTGCCCAACATGATTTTAGAAGCCATTGTAGCCAACGTCACGACTGCCCTGTGCTCTATCATGGACAAATTGGAATCGAAATACGAAGAAGATCCAAAGTGGGAAGAGGTCACACATATGCTGCGCTGTCCCATATCTCAGGACTACTCGGCAGATTTGGTCAAAACACCTCTGAATGATCATTACTATGACAGAGTGCAATTGTTAACCTGGGTGCGTGCAAAAGGAACCGACCCACAAACGCGTGAACCGTTGCAGGAACGGGATCTACTTTTGAGATCCGAATTTTTAAAAGAGTATGCACTTGTTTTACAATCGAAAATTAAAGAATTAGACCAATAAAATGCGTTATTTTTTCCCAACTCATATGTACTCCAAATTTGTATACCGACTTGCTGTGGAACACTATTATTTTCAAGTATATAAGGATTTTGTTTTAATAAAAATGTCATCGCCTGAATCGATGATCCAAAACTTACAAAAAGCATTAGAAAAAGAAAAAGAAAGTTCCGATAAAGCTTGGAGATTGTTGGGGAGACAGACCGCCCTAACATCCTTTAAGATAGATCAACTTAAAAATATAAATGTCGCACTGGGTAACGTCAAAGCGGAATTAAGTAGAGTCCGGGCGGAATTAAGAAAGCAAGTAACTAGTGTACGCGTATTAACGAGAGAGAGAGACGCGGCACTGGCGGAGCTAGCCAGCCTAAGAGGGCACCCAATGGTAAGACGGTCCCAAGCATTTCCAAATAAAAGGGGAACAAGGCTAAACTTCGGTTAGTACTGTAATTATTTATTTTCGTATGAACTCCCAAGTGTCAACTCCAATCCAAGCTCCCCTGCGCAGAAGCTGCGGGGTGTGAGCGTTTTATGTTCAAGGCGCTTTCACCTCGAGTATTTGAGCCTGCTCTGCGTCGGGCGTTTCTTTCGTACCTACGTCTGACTGTTCATTTAACACTATTGGTTGTATTCGAAGTGTATTGGCTGGCGACGCAACCGATTTTTTTTCGGGCCTCGTATCGCGCTCCATCGACCATATCGTATACGCCACACAGAACAAGACCAGAACAATGGGCATGACGATAGACAATACCACAGTGGTACCCTGTTCATCTACATGATTCGATTTTAAATGATTAGATGTTACATTTGTATTGTTGAAAGAACCGTTCATATTTAATTATGGTGTGTATTATATTAAGATTCAAACATAGTTGTAAACTATTTAGAGTTCATCTTCATCGTCCTCTTCCTCTTCCTCCGCGTCGTCGTCTTGCGTGTTATCTTGTGCGTACGCTTGCTGCATAATTGGACTGGCAACACTTTCCAGCTCTTGTTTCTTTTCGTCGTAGTCGTCCTTTTCAGCTTCTTGGTTCTCATCCAACCACTCGAGAGCTTCCTTGATAGCTTCTTCGAGAGCTTCCTTGTCCTCCTCACTGATCTTGTCGCCAATGCCCTTCTCATCGTCGTCCAGCGAATTTTTCAGACTGTAACAGTAGCCCTCCAAGCCGTTACGTGCAGTGACCCGTTGCTGCATGCGCTTGTCTTCTTCCGCAAACTCCTCGGCTTCCTGCACCATGCGCTCAATGTCCTCTTCGGACAGGCGTCCCTTTTCAGCCGTAATCGTAATCTTTTCCGATTTGCCCGACGCCTTGTCCTCGGCCGAGACCTGAAGGATGCCGTTTGCATCAATTTCAAACGTAACTTCAATCTGGGGTACGCCCCGAGGCGCGGGCGGGATGCCAGTCAGCTCAAACTTGCCCAAATTGTGATTATCTTTCGTCATAGCTCTTTCCCCTTCAAACACTTGAATCATGACAGCCGGTTGGTTATCTTGGTACGTCGAAAACGTTTGACTTTTCTTTGTCGGAATCACAGAGTTGCGCTGAATCAGTTTGGTCATGACACCCCCCACCGTTTCAATGCCTAGCGACAGTGGCGCAACGTCCAGTAGCAAAATGTCCTTTGTGGCATCACCGCCGTCGCCAGATAGAATACCGCCTTGTACTGCCGCACCATACGCCACAGCTTCGTCCGGGTTGATGCCGGTATTGGGACGCTTGCCGTTAAAGTAATCTTCCAACAGTTGGCGCACTTTGGGAATACGGGTCGATCCACCCACCAGGACCAATTCGTCCACTTCCGATTTCTTCAGACCAGCGTCTTCCATCACCTTTTTGACGGGCCCAAGTGTCTTCTTGAACAAATCTTGGTTCAATTCTTCAAAGCGGGCGCGCGTCAACGACTCGGAAAAATCAATGCCGTCAAAGAGTGCCTCGATTTCGGCGCGTGCCTGGGGCTGCGTCGAGAGCGCCCGCTTAATGCGCTCCGACTCACGCCGCAACTTTTGCATGGCACGTTTGTCCGTAGACATGTCGACTTTATGCTTTTTCTTGAACACCTTCATGAAATATTTCATCACGCGTTGATCAAAGTCTTCGCCACCCAAATGCGTATCGCCATTCGTGGCCAACACCTCAAAGACACCATTGTCAATCGTTAAAAGCGTGACGTCAAACGTACCACCACCCAAGTCAAAAACTAGAATATTCTTTTCACCGCCCTTCTTTTCAAGGCCATAGGCAATGGCGGCGGCCGTAGGTTCGTTGATGATGCGCTCTACACTGAGGCCCGAAATCGTACCCGCGTCTTTTGTAGCCTGGCGCTGTGCATCATTAAAGTATGCCGGAACAGTGACAACAGCATGATGGATCTCTTTGTCGAGATAGTTCTCAGCCGTGGCCCGCATCTTTTGAAGAATCATAGACGACACTTCTTCGGGGGCAAACTGTTTCTTTTCGCCGTCGACAGTGACTTCCACGTACGGCTTGCCGCCTTTGCTCACCAGATCGAACGGAAACATCTTCTTGTCCGCCTGCACCGTTTTATCCTTAAACTTGCGGCCGATAAGACGCTTCACGTCAAACACCGTATTCTCCGGATTTATTGTAGCCTGATTCTTTGCCGCATCGCCGACCAAACGGTCCTTGTCCGACCACGCCACATACGAAGGCGTAATTCGATTGCCCTGGTCGTTTGCGATGATATCTACCTGTCCGTTGCGAAATACACCAACGCAAGAATACGTCGTGCCAAGATCAATGCCGATGGTGGTTCCGACAGACAAATCGTCATCGTCGTCGTCGTCTTGCGCGAAAACCTTGAGAATAAAACACAACAAAAGAAAGAAGCGCATATTTATACTTTTCATGAGCACGACGGATAATAAAAGACATATTCGTTAAATAGTTAAAAACACATTGTATGAATTGGATTAATCCTATTTTCTTCTCGAAAATAACAAATCACTTTTGCACAGTTTCATTTGACTTTTGACACTCGCTTCGTAGCCCGACACATCCTGTGCAATGAAGCGACGGTGATTTTGAAGGCTATCAATGTAATTAGACCCGCCCATCGGCAACGGTACCCAAAAACCAGTTTCGTGATTCCAATACAACACTTCCACGTGCCCCATGCCCCGCTGTTTGATCGCCATCGCGTAACCGGGTTCATCGATGCCCCGCCGAATGTTTTCGGGCGCATTCCACAACCAAGCGCCAACCTTGCGCTGTTTCGTCGGTTGGTCTGACAAATATGTGCGCAAATCCTCAGGTACATTTAATTCGTCACAGATGTGCAAAGATCTCGTGTCTTCGCATACTGGAAAATACGACGTTTCGTCCACAATTTCGTACAAGTTCATTGTCTGCAACAAAACTTTTCAAGTATAAATACGTCCAATAAACTATTCGTAGAATATGTCTGCAAAGGTGCCAAAGAATCCCGGGGCAAAAAAGAAACGCAAGAAAAAGTCCACGTCAGCTGCCGACAAAATCAAACCGGCGCGAAGCGCATACATCTTTTTCTCAGAAGAGTGGTTCCCCGTTACGAAAAAGCAATATCCAAGCTGGACTTTTGGTGAACTGGCAAAAAAAGTGGGTGCACAATGGCAACGTATTAAAAACGACCCGCAGAAAAGTAAACACTATCTAACCCTAGCGAAACTAGACAAGATGCGGTACGAAAGGGAAAAAGCAGCGGCGATTGCGGCGAGTTATGTTTGGGACGTTGCAACAAAAACGCTGACTATCAACGCCAACACCTCGGATGACTTTAGAAACAGGACGGATATCGAAAAAGTTATCATCACGGT
>MDSY01117497.1_pt1 | contig 65836 bp, 68 predicted proteins | sample 811131 | NCBI WGS metagenome assembly MDSY01 (sample SAMN05326643, study PRJNA326480) | marine metagenome | isolation source: seawater | place: Atlantic Ocean: South West | collected 2010 | reverse complement strand
TCTTAAATCACAATAATATAAATTAAGTTTTTCTATGCTATCAGAGGCTAATGCCCTTGACATTAATTCTGGGGGGATGTTTCTTGCATGCCTAAGATTTAATGTTTTAAGACTAGCAGGTAAGGTTTCTGGAACAATGACTCCTCTTAAATCACAATAATATAAATTAAGTTTTTCTATGCTATCAGAGGCTAATACCCTTGACATTAATTCTGGGGGGATGTTTATTGCATGCCTAAGATTTACTATTTTAAGCCTAGCAGGTAAGGTTTCTGGAACAATGACTCTCCTTAAATTACAGTAAGATAAATCAAGTTCTTTTACCTTTCTATTAGTAACTTGGTTAAAAATATTTTGTACAGGATTTTTTCTATTCAAGCTCATTTTGTCCAGAGTACATTGATTTGCTTTAATATTTGACATAAGAGCTCTTCTTCTTCCATCTTCTTCAAAATTAGTTTTAGACATTATAAAATCATTTAAAGAGATTATAAAATTTTCAACCATGTCATTAATGTCTGCACACCTCTGCTTACTGGCTATTTTAAATTTTCCAGTTTCTTTCCTTGTTAAAAAAGAAGTTACATTGCAGCTAACTATATTTGCCATTTTAATTTCCTCCCCTAAAAAAATTATTACATTTTTTCTGTCTTTTATATAGTTATCGTGTTTTAGAGACAAAAAATTTCAGTTATTGGATTTTTGATTTAAAGATTTTATTCCTTTTCTTTCTAGGTAACCCCTGTAAGCTGTTTGAATAACTAATACTGCTCTTTCTTCAATGTACTTGTTTACTTGGTCTATTTGTTTCTTAGAAAGTCGCTTTGAATTTGCATATTCAAATATTTGCTTGGAATAAATTTTAGGGTCTGTATTTTTCTTAATTATTTTACCTAATAAATAATTTAAACATTCTTGCGTGACCTCTCTATGAAGAGGCTTTTTATTATTCTCATAAGTATATACGAAAATCAAATACCCGGGTTGAAACAGGGGTAATTTCTCCCATGTACGACGGCTCATTGTTAGAACCCTTACTTCAAAAAAAGTCAGAAAATCTTAATGAAACACAAATAATACAAGCAGAAAAGTACATTAAAGGCAGAAAGAAGAGGATTAGGATCTAACCCTACATACCTCCCTAAAGCAAACCCTACCCCCACCTTCAACAACATCTATTAAAACGGATAACGCTATAAAGAAATAGAAAAATATTTACTTTTTTACATACCCTACGTATCATGAACAAGCCTTGAATTTAAAGAGGATAAAAACAAAGTAAAAATAGAGCCAATGTCAGAAAATCAATATGAACTAAATGTTAGTAATAATGAAGTAATTAAAGAAGAAGGAAGCTTTTTTAAGGCAGGCCTTTTTAAGGTTAAGATCAATAATACAACATACGATGTTGATTTTAAGCAAATCAAGCATGACGTTTATTATGTGATATACAATAAAGAAGCAGAGCTTACTAGATTGATACATCCGGATTATGTTCCAGATTGTGATTTTGAAGAGTTAAATAGTTTTTTAAATAACCCAGATGCTCAAACATTATTTGCCGCATTATGTCGATGTCAGGTATCGATTAAGAAAGAGTATTTAAAATGGTTAGAAGCAAATCAAGACGCTACGTTTTCATATGAAGTGACACAACCTATATTTTTATAATGATGGGATATTATACCTAGTAAGGCGTGAGATTATAAGTGTCCGAGCACAATACGCTAGGTTATTCTTAATAAGAATCAAATATTCATCTAGCACAAATAAGCACAGTTTCGTATAATATATAAAAAATAAACGGGGCGTGGCGCAGCCCGGTAGCGCACTAGTATGGGGTACTAGAGGTCGTTGGTTCAAATCCAGTCGCCCCGACCATGAGTAAGTAATGAGTAACGATAATACAATTTCATTTGTGATTTTTAAAAATAATTCTGGTAAAAGTTACACATTAACGATTAGTCAGAATAAATTAAAAATAGCTAGTATTAGCTTATTAGCTGCTTTAATTGCATTGGGTGTGGGGATATATTTATCTTATAACGTTAATATTCAACAAGCAGCTTATAACAAATTAAAAAAAGATTACTCACAAAAAATGGAATCTATCAAAGTGTTGAATGAGGAAATTGATTTTATTAAAAATGATATGATCGATTTGATTGAAAAAGAAGAACGATTAGAATTATTGTTAGGAAAAGCAAGAGTAAAAAAAAAACTAAGAAAAAAGAATATTAAAAAGTTTAAAAAAGAATTAAAAGTATTAGAAAAGAGTGCAGTAAACTTAGAAGATCGTGCTTTTAAACTAGTGGATATGATGAAGGATTATGTCGATGAGTTTAATCAAAAATATAGTATTCATTTAAAGAGAACGCATTTAATCACAGCTCGTTTTGAAGCGACTCCTTCGATACGACCTTTATATGGTCGGGTTATGTCTCGGTATGGGTGGAGAAGGCATCCTGTTTCTAAAAAACGCCGTTTTCATAAAGGAATTGATATTGCATCATGGGCGGGAGCTCCGATCCATGTAACGGCAGATGGGATTGTAGAATATGCAGGGTGGTCTCGAACCTTTGGATATGTTGTGGTTGTAAATCATAATTATGGGTATCGAACATATTATGCTCATTGTTCTCAGATTTTAGTAAAACGAAAAGAGATCGTAAAAAAAGGACAGGTAATTGCGCAGGTTGGTTCAACTGGATTATCAACGGGACCTCATTTACATTATGAAATAAGAAAATGGAATCAGCGGTTAAATCCAATAGCTTATTTAGACCTTGATATGTTTACAGCAAGAAGACGAATATGGTAGTGTAACTAACTGTGAGGAACCAAAAAAAGTATAGAACAGATATAGTAAATACGGTGATCGGAGAAGATTCTACAGTAAAAGGTGTCTTGCATTCACAGCGATCTATTCGGATAGAAGGAAGTTTTGAGGGGGAAGTTAATTCTCAGGGCGAAGTTTATATAGGCCAAAAAAGTAAAGTAAAAGCAACTTTAATTGCAAAACATGTTGTTGTGGGGGGAGAAGTAATTGGAAATATAGAGGCAATTAAAAGTTTACACATATTAAAAACGGGGCGTGTATATGGGGATATTGCTGGCGATGAATTAAAAATTGATGAAGGTGGCGTGTATAAAGGGAAGGTTAATATGGATATCATTTCTGCTAAAAATGCCTATGAAGGATCATTCCAATTAGCGAAAAAATAGGGACCTGTTATAGTTGCGCAACCCCTATTGGAAATTTAAATGATATCTCAAAGAGGTTAGAAAGTATTTTAAATGATGTTAGTTTAATTGCGGCAGAAGATACTAGAAAAACAGCATTATTACTGTCACATTTAAATATTAAGAAAACCTTAATTAGTTTAGAAAAGCATAATGAAGCCATGCGGTTTAAGACGCTATTTCAGGCGATTCAGGACGGAAAAGATATTGCGATTGTAAGTGATGCCGGAACTCCAAGTATTTCAGATCCTGGAAGTTATACTATAGCAAAATTATTAGAGCAGCAGGTTAATGTTGTCCCAATTCCAGGACCATCGGCGGTAACAGCGTTAGTATCCGTAGCTGGAATGGGGGGAGATCAATATATATTTGGAGGATTTTTTCCAAGAAAAGAAGGACAAGCGTTAAATCTATTAAAAAATATGAGTAAGTTATCAATACCAATTTTATTTTTTGAGTCACCAAAACGTATCAAGCAGTCCATGGTATTGTTAGAAAAAAATTATCCAACTGCTGAATGTGTTTTAGGAAAAGAGCTCACAAAACTATATGAAACGCTTCTTTATGGAAGCCCTTCAGAAATTTTAAAACAATTAAAGGATGATATGTTAAAGGGAGAATGGTGTTTTATGGTGTCTTTGCCTAAGGAAAAAGAAGCGCATAATACCACTTTTATAAAACAAGCCTGTGAGCTAGGGTTAACACAAAGTCAAATAGGAGCCTTAGCAAAGACATTAGGATGGAATAAAAAAGACGTATATAACGATGTGCTTAAACATAAAAAAAATTAGTAACCTATTATTAATAGGTCTATGGATCATGAGTAGCCAGCTACAAGCGACAGATTTACGTATTGATATGTTAACATTTGATCAGTTAAAAGGATGGAAGCAAGCTCCTCTTATAGAAGTATTTAATGATTATTTAACCCTCAATAAACAGGTAACAAAAAAAGCAGAAAAACGTTTTAGATATGATTTAGAACGATTAGATAAAACCAATAATAAGCATATTAAGCAATTTATAGAAACCTATTATGAGCCTATCATGATGACCGTACCACAAAAAGAGCATTTGATAACGGGCTATCATATTTTTCATGCTAAAGCAGACTATGTAAAATCAAGGGCATATTCTATTCCAATTTATCAAAAGCCAAATTCCAGACAAGAGCGTTTTCATACCCACGAAGCAATTCTAGCTGGAGCATTAGATGGTAAAGAATTGGAGCTAGCTTGGTTACAAGATTCTATCGATGTGTATTTGTTAATGATGCAAGGATCAGGGCTTCTTACATTTCCTGACGGAAATGTGAAAAAGGTAGTGTATGCTGGGTCTAATGGGTATGGATATAAATCAATTAGCCAGTATATGCTTGATAAGAAGATAATTACACAACAGCAACGCAATGGACCATTTATAAAAGAGTATTTAAAAAAAGATTTAAAACGAGCCAGAGATATTATTATTCATAATCCGTCTTATGTTTTTTTTAAATTTGATACAAAAACAGATTTTTCTGGAGCTGCAGGATCAGCATTAAAAGCCATGAAATCATTAGCTGTAGATAAGCAATATTACCCCTTTCATAGTTTGGTATGGGTAGAGGCAACGATACCAAACGATCCACAGGACTTTAGAAGCTTGGTAATAACTCAGGATACAGGGGGCGCTATTAAAGGACCTCAACGCGGAGATTTGTTTTTTGGAGTTCAAAAAGAAGCTGAGTATAATGCCGGGTTAATGAAAGATAAAAACGCACGATTAATTATGTTAAGATTACGTAACAATGATTGATACTCATGCCCATTTATTTTATTTAAAAAAACAGTTAAAAGATGTTGTAGCTAAGGCAAGAAAAGAAGGGGTAACACATATTATTAATGTAGGGGTTAATATAGATAGTGCTAGACAAGCCTTAAAACAAACTCAAGAGTATCCAGGATATATATCAGCGACAATAGGAGTGCATCCATGTGACGTGGCAGGTTTTTCAGGGTTTAAAACATTAAAAAAAGAATTATCGACAAGCAATTATGTTGCCGTAGGCGAAATTGGATTAGATTATTACCACATGTCAGCGCCCAAAGAAGATCAAATAGAATGTTTTAAAAAACAATTAGATTTAGCAAGAGAATTTAATTTGCCAGCAATAATACATAGTCGGGAATCAGATGATGATATGAAATTAATTTTAAATGAGTATCAAGATGTAAAAAAAGTATTACATTGTTTTTCATCATCAGCTGATTTTGCGTTATCAGTGCTAAATAAAAATACTTATTTTTCATTTACAGGTATGATTACATTTGCCAAAAAAGGTAAAGTGATTAATGCCATTAAACAGATTCCAATAGAACATATTATGATAGAAACAGATTGCCCTTACATGAATCCCATTGGGATTAAAGGCGATAATGAACCGGCAAATGTATCTCTCGTTTTAGATAAGATAGCCGCGGTAAAGCAGATAGAAAAAAATAAGATAGGGATGATTATCAAAAAAACATCAAAAAATTTTTTTGTGGTATAAAGAAATAGCCGTAAAATAATCAGGGCTATTTTAGCGTTCAATCAAAAGGGTAACAGGGCCATCATTAACTAAAGAGATTTCCATCATAGCTCCAAAATTACCAGATGATGAGTAAGGGTAGATTTGTGAAAGATGAGATATAAAATCATTATAAATTGGTTTCGCAACGTCAGCAGGAGCAGCTTCTGTAAAACTAGGGCGTCTACCTTTTTGGCAGTTACCATATAATGTGAATTGGGATACAACTAAAATGCCGTATTGTTTATCACTAATACTATCAGTCATTGATCCTGATGTATCTGAAAAAAGACGCAAATTAAGTAATTTATCAATCATCCATAAGCTATGATCAGTGGTATCATGACGATGAATACCTAGAAAGACACAGATACCGGTATCAATAGATGCTGTAATAGCGTGATTGATGCTAACACTAGCTTTAGAAACACGTTGAACAACAGCTTTCATAAAAAGGTATTATTTTTTTTCTTGAGAGGAATTTGAATCAGATTTTGAAGTATTCGAACGAGATGATTTTTTATTAAAGATCACAAGTGCTCTAATAATATCCCCAAACTTATCTTTTAATGGATAAATAGAGGCTACTAAGTTATATTGATTGATATCTAAATCTAGGTATTTATGATCAAATTCAAACACTTTTTCTAAAGACTGAATTAGAATTTCATTATTAATTTTACGAGACATAGCCTCTCCAATAATTTCACCAGGAATTAATCCTAAATCATGTTCTGACACATGATTAATATGGGTAACTATTAAATCTTTATTAACTAAAATGAGGCCCTCAGAAACAGAGTTCATGAGTTGTTTAATGGTAGAAGATTCCAAAACAATTCGAGCTGTTTTCATATTATCAAACGATTTAAATAGAGATAATAAACTTTTTAAATTTTTCAAAATACCAAAAAAAGTCATACTAGAATAAAATTGACTAAATTGCTCAGTTAATTTTCGATCACTAAGAGATTCTTTGATCTGGTCATTAATTTTTTTAACAAATATGATGAGATCGAGAGCAATAAAGACAGTTAATAATAAGATGATTAAAACACTAATAATAATAGAATCTAGTGGGATTAAAGATGTAATATCTGAAAAATGAAAAGAAATATTATGGTTAGTGAATAGGTATGAAACAAAGGTATTATAAACTGCAAAACAAGCTAGATAGATAGCACCCAAAAACCCAGCAATAAAAAAGAATAATTTAACAATAATAGATATGCGATGCGAAAAAAACTTAAACATTGAGTTCTCCAAGACGAATAAATTTTCGTAAATTATCATCAGTTCCTGCGATAACTAGTAGATCTTCTTTAGTGAGGGGATAATTAGGATCTGGTACATCAGTCATTTCAATAACATAGGTAACTTCTCCATTATCATTGACGTTAGGAACTCGAGTTTTAATACCAACAATATTAACTCTAAATTGAGAGCGAACATGAAGATCTTTTAATGATTTTCCAACAAAACCTTCAGGAACTTGAATTTCCATAAGGGAATGGCGTTCTGAGATAGAGATATAACGGCCTACACGATCAGTAGATAAGGTATTAGATACTTGAATACCCATTTCTTTTTCAATACTAATTATGTGTTTAATACCAATGGATTTAAGAATATTTTCTTGAAGTGAATTGATATGGCGAACATGAATATCTACTAGACCTAAACGTTGTAAAAGAGCGGTAGACAATAAGCTAGATTGAACATTTGATCCAATAGCAACAATAGCAATATCAACCGTATCGATATTAATGGATCTCATTGCTTTTTCATCAGTAGTATCAATAATAATTGCTTCAGAAACAAGTTCTTTAACTTCATCAATCATTTCAGGATCAGAATCTAGCGCAAGAACCTCAAAGTTTTTTTGAGTTAAAGAAATAGCCAGTTGGTAACCAAACTGCCCCATTCCTAATACAGCTATACTTTTTTTTGATGAAGACATAATCCCTACAAGATTAACTTACTAAACAATACTTACTTTTTCAACCGGATATGAAAAATGTTTCACATTTCTACGTTGAAAAAACGCATAAAGAAAGACAAATGGGCCAATTCTTCCAATAAACATAATCGTCATAATAATTAGTTTTCCAATCGCAGATAAGTGAGCTGTAACACCAAGAGATAGACCGACAGTACCAAAAGCAGAAACAACTTCAAAAAGTAATTTATCAATAGGCGCGACTTCAGATAAGAACAAAAAGAAAGAAAAGCCACAAATTAAAAAAAGAGCAATAAATAAGGTTGCAAAAGCGACAAAAACACTATTGGGATCAATCGTTTTTTTCTGATAATCAAATCGAAAGGAGGATTTAACGATATTCCAAAATGAAATAAGGATTAATGCAAATGTTGTTGTTTTTATTCCCCCTCCAGTAGAGACAGGAGAGGCCCCTATAATCATTAAAATAAGACACATCATTATGGTACTTGGATGAAACATTGCAATATCGGTGGTAACAAAGCCAGCGGTACGGGTAGTTACGGATTGAAAATAGGATAATTGTAATTTTTCAAGGAAGTTAAAAGAGCTCATACTATGTGAATATTCAGTACAAAAAATGATAAATGTACCAAACAGAATCAGAGAAAGAGTAATAACTAAAGCCATGCGAGTTTGAAGGCGTAATTTAGTGTGAGGATTTTTTATAAAGCGTTGATATAAGTTAAATAAAACAGGAAATCCAAGTCCTCCTACAATAATCAGAAAAGAGATAATAACAATAGTTGGAAAATGAAATTGAAATTGAGTTAAACTATCCGAAAATAACGAAAAGCCCGCATTACAAAACGCTGATATAGAGTGAAAAACAGAGGTGAAAATAAGATCCTTTAAGCTTTGTTGAGGAGTATACCAAGCAATAATGAGAAAAAGAGACCCAATAAATTCAAAAAATAAGGTAAATTTAAAAATAAAGCTGATAGCAGAAAAAGTTTCTTTAAGATTCATAGTGGCATAATTTTCTTGCAAACGCATAGTATCAGACTGAGAGACTTTACGTCTTAGAATGAGCATTAATAAAGCTGAAAAAGACATAATACCAAGACCCCCAATTTGAATTAGTATCAAAATAACAAGTTGTCCAAAAAATGAAAAATCAGACCCAATATTATTAACCGTGAGTCCCGTAACGCAAACTGATGAAAATGATGTAAATAAAGCATCAATAAATGACATAGGAGTTTGAGAAGATGTAGAAATAGGTAAACTAAGTAATAGAGAACCCACAAAAATAACAAATAAAAAGGCTAAGATAATAATTTGTGCAGGACGAACCTTTAGCCATGTTAGAAAAAATTGTAAGTGAGATACACGACTAACTAAAACCATAAATAGGAGTAGTTGAGAGATAAAAAATGTAATGTGAAAAGAAGGTAAAAATATATCAGAAATAAATGCAAAAAGCACTAAGCTATTGATAGGGTTTTTATAAATATAAGTCCATTTTGTTTGTTTGAAAAATAAAACACGTAATAAGCTATCAAAAGCAAAAAATCCGATTAAAAAACGATGGAATAAAAAATAAACAGTTATATTAGTCGTTTCTAAATGAAACGCAAATTCTAAAAATAAGACAATAATAATAACTAAGCAAAACAAGGATGAGAATCCTTTTAAAAGCTGATCAAAACGATGGTACACATTATGAATGAGTAGGCGTAAAGAAAAATATAGTGACTTTAATTTTAATAAAGTTGTGTTATCCATTCTTTACATCTCTTTATAAAGGGTTGTTTTAAATAAATATAATCGATTGCATTTGTCTTTATAGCGTATAATAACATACCAATAGCCGTATGATAGGATGGGTTTCCCATAAGAGACTTAGAATCCAGAACACTTTCTCTAATATTTTTATTTAAATGCTGTTGAAGGTATGATCTTAACCCTTGTTGAAGAGACCCACCTCCTCCAAGGACAATAGGGTAAGAAGACTCCGAAATAAGAGGCATATACTTTAAAAAATAGGTTACTAGCTCACGTACTCTAGATTCAATAATATGACATAGTAGTAATAATTTAATCTTTTTTCGGCCTTCAACTGTGGTAAGAATATCAATCGTTTCCTGAGGATCAATATTTCTTAATGAAAGAGACCCATATAAAATTTTTAATCGTTCTGCTTCAGAGAAAGAAATATTAAGACAGGTAGCAATATCTTTAGTGATAATATTACCTCCCATAGGAGTGACAATAGATCGTTGAATGCGATTATGTTTGATAAAGGATACTTTGGATGAAGAGCCTCCTATATCAATGAGAAAACAGCCTTGAGAACGCTCCTGTTCATAAAGTAACGCATGAGCTAATGCGTGTGAACAAAACATCATTCCTTTAATAGAGTAATCATAATCTTTTAAAATTTTGTGGATACCATTAAGTAAGGGTGATTTAGAAAAAATTAAATGAGATTGCACTTCTAAACGACGACCAAAAACACCAACAGGGCTTTGAACAGGAACATCTTCTACTTTATATAAGAGAGGGATGGCATGCAAGAGTCGTTTGTCTGATGTAAAGGAAATAGTTTTAGATCGTTTAATACATTCAATTTGATCTTCTTTTGTAATTTGACCGGTTTCACTTTTAGAAACAAGCATGCCTGTATGATGTAAAAACTCTAACCCTAACGCAGGAATATTAACAAGAATATGCTTAGAGCTATAGCCAGAATCATGTTCAGCACGAGAAATTGCATTTTTAACACTTATTTTAAGCTTATCTAAATGAACAATATCCCCATTAAATAAACCAGAAGAAGAGCTTATACCTGAGCCCTTGATATTAATTGTTTTATCATGTTGAAGTTCGCAAATGACAGCACATATTTTTGATGAACCAATATCTAAGCTAATATAGGTATTATCATTTACTTGCATATTTCACCAGAAGCTTATTATCAATCCGAGAATCAATATAATCAAGATTACGATAATCCTGTGAGTCTAGATGGTCTAAAAAATAATTAATCCGATAAAATTGACTAGCTAAGTTAGATAAATCCCCCAATAAGACAACAATATAGTCATCAAGAATAAGTTGCCAAAATTGATTATGAACGCGTTCTAAAAATAAATTATGATTAGGAAAAAAACGTTTAAATAAGCTAACATATTCTTTGACAGTTTTTAACCTATCAGAATGAATCATAGGGTGTTCTAAATCATTATTAAATAAACCTTTAATAATAAAAATATCATCATAAGTAGCAGATGCATTATTATTGTAAGTTAAGATATAACCTTCTTTATCGATAAAAATACTTTTACCATCAACAATGCTAGAAATCCAAGGGGTACGTTCAGTAAGTGAAATACTGAGTATATTAAAACCAGAAAAAGTAATATTAATAGATTCAATTTCAGAAAAAGAAGATATTTGTTTATCAATTAAACCAAAAATAAAGATATGTAAGAGATGTTTTCCAATTAAGGGATTTAAGGAAGTTTGGCATTTATCTAAATTAACAAAAATAGGATTAGATGTAATACGAATATCTTGTAAATAAAAAAGAGGAGAAAAAAACAAAAAAGAGATGATAACAAGAACGCCAATTAAACTAGAGTAGCGTTTTGTTATGCCCATGATGTATATCGATTGAGTGCACTTAATAATATGATCGATATAAATTTAGTAAAAGACCATCCATGTTCCTGAGCTTGAGCAGGGATATCTGATGTATCAGTTAAGCCAGGGATGGTATTTATTTCTAATATGAAGGGGCCACGGTGAGGACAGAGGCGATAATCAATACGAGCAAAACCCGAACATGAGGTCAATGTAAAAAGTTTTTTAGAATAATCAAATAGTAATTGTTTTTCATGATTGGTAACAGATGCTGGCAAAATAAAGGATGTTAAGCCTTTTGTATATTTTGCTTCATAATCATAAAACCGATTACTAGTTTTTAATTCAAGGATAGGGAGTGTAATAAGATCCTTGGCTTCAGTGAGACCTATAGTTAGTTCTCTACCCTCAATGAATTCTTCTAATAAATAAGAGTGGTATGATTGTGTTAAAAGCGCTGATTTTTGTTGCAAATCATGATCTGTTTCAATAATAAAAACATCAATACTAGAGCCTTCAGAAATAGGTTTAATAATAACAGGGTAAGAAAAAGAGGGAGGTAAGGTATTGATAGATGTATTCAGGAGCTGATAATGAGGTGTTGGAAGATTATGTTGAGAGCAAAGTAATTTAGTTTTAACTTTGTCCATACCAATTTGTGAAGCCGAAACGCCACACCCTGTGTAAGGAATTTTATTTAGTTCTAACTGCTGTTGAATTGTACCATCTTCATATCCCGGGCCATGCAGTGCTAAGAAAACAATATCAAAATGATCAGTATGAAAGTTAATATCCACAGGATCGCGCATTTCAGCACGGTAACCCAGATCAAGTAAGGCATTATAAACATTTTGACCAGAACGAAGTGAGACGTCACGTTCTTTAGAGTTTCCTCCACATAGGACAGTAATGATTTTATCTTGAAATTCTTTAATCATTGAAAGATACTAACCTCAGGCTGTAATGAAATATTAAATTTAGATTTAACTTCTTTTTGAATGATCGCCATTAAATCTAAAGCATCTTGAGAAGATGCGTCCGCTATATTTTCCATAAAATTAGCATGTAAATCAGATATCTTTGTAGTACGTAATTGATAGCCTTTAAAGCCAGATTGCTCAATAACAGCCGCCGCAGGATCTGTAACAGGGTTTTTAAAAATAGAGCCAAATGTTGCTGTTCTCATGGGTTGTTTGGTTAATCGTTGTGTTACATACTGATGAATTGTTTTTTTGATACTACTGGGATCTGAAGATGACACAGATAGTTTAGCCCCTAGTATAAGACAATCCATGCTTTGAAAGATACTAGTGCGATAACCAAATTGACATTGTTCGTTAGAAAACGTAACAAAACCTTGATTAGGAATATAAAGATCGACAGAATGAACAATATCTTGCATACATACATCCCAGCAGCCAAAGTTCATAGCAATCATTCCTCCTAAAGAAGCAGGAACCCCAGCCATAAATTCTAAACCAGATAAACCATTTTTTTGAGAAAAGCTCATAAGTTGAGGAACCGAAGCTCCAGCTTTTGCTAGAAGGTAGTCGTTATTATATGTCATCTTTTGAAAAGAAGAGCCTAATTTGATAAAGGGAATTGCCAAGGCTGATTCTAAAATAAGACTATTAGATCCTTTGCCAAGAACAAACCACTGAGTATGATTATCAAAAAAATTGAGAATATCCAATTTAGAATCAACAATATAAAGATGTTGAATAATCCCAGCTTGCTTAAATGATGTTAACGTATTAATAGAAACATTACTTAAATATTTAATAAAATCACCTTCATAAGTTTTGATAATGAGTAGCTAATTCATTAGATACTTTATAAATATCCCCAGCTCCCATTGTGATAACAATATCACCATTTTTGACTGTATTAATTAAATGACCAATAATATCATCAAAAGAGTCAAAATAAGTAACAGCGCAATTAGAATGTTCTTTAATCCCTGTAATCATAGTTTCCATGAGACTTTCATCTTTATTTACTTCATTAGCAGAATAGATAGGAGTAATTAAGACTCTATCAGCATGATTAAAGGCAGTATGAAAATCTTCCATATGTTCCTTAACACGAGAGTATCGATGAGGCTGAAAAACGCAGGTGATAGGAGATTTTTTAGATTGTTTTAAGCCATCTAATGTTGCTTCAATTTCAGTAGGATGATGACCATAGTCATCATATACTTGAATATTATTATGGGTACAGATATGTTGAATACGTCGTTTTACACCTTGAAAGCTTTGTAACCCCTTTTGAATATAGGATATAGATAGCCCCATTGTAAGAGAAAGAGAGCAAGCTGCAAGTGCATTATAAATATTATGACGACCAATAAGATTTAAGTGAATAGTGCCTTTAAAAACATTTTTTTGATACAAATCAAAAGTAGAACTATCTGGTTTAAATACGATATTACGAGCAGTAAAATCGGAATCTAAATGATCAATAGAAAATGAAACAAAGTTTTTATGATCTAATCTTTTTGTAATAGAAACTAGCTGTGGTTCATCATAATTAATAACAATTTTTGATTTATGCTCAAGAGATTGATGAAAAAATGTATTAAAGGCCTGAAAAAGATTATCAGGACTTTTGTAATAATGCAGATGTTCCGCTTCTAAGTTATTTAAAATAATATGAGATGGTTTTAATAATAAAAACGAGCCATCAGATTCGTCAGATTCTGCAATAAATGTAGAGCTTTCGGAGCAACGTCCATTAATATGATAAGGGGGTAGTTCTCCTCCTATCATAAAGGAAGGAGTGACTCCAGCTGCATCTGAAATATGGATAAGCATTCCCGTTGTAGTTGTTTTACCATGAGTACCCGCAATAACAACTTGATGTTGATATAACGCCATTAATTCGGCTAAAAATTCACCACGAGAAAAGCTAGCGAGTTTATGTTTTTTTGCATAACGTAATTCGCAATTAGAATCAGAGATAGCACTAGAATAAACAACAATATCAGCTTCTTTTACGTTATCTTCATGATGAGAAAAGGAAATATTAATACCTTGTAACAATAAATCTTTAGCAGCCGATGTTTCTCTAATTTCAGATCCTGTAACTTTACAACGTCCCCATGTCCTAAGATATTGTGCAAGCGCAATCATGCCAGATCCAGCAATGCCAATAAAGTGAATATTTTTATTAATTAATGTTAATGATTTCATAATATTTATTCTAAATAGACTACCATATTCATAACGCTTAAGCCATTAAACTAAAGAATAAATAAAGAAGAAGCTGGGGCCCACCCTTTAAATCCATTACTGAGTTCAATTTCAAGCCAATCGCCAGTTATTTTATTAATGGTAAATTCATATCCTTCATGAATATAAAATAAAACAGACAAGGTTTCAGAGGGCCCCGAATAAACGGCTGATTTTTTAGCAATAACAACACCTTTTTTCTCAGAGTAATGACTATATTGATACGAAAAAATGCTAAATGAAATAATAAAAAACAATCCAGAAATAACAAGCATATTAGATAAAAGTTCACGATTAAATTTTTTCAGTTGAAGTAAGCGAAGTACGAAAAGAAAAGTAAGCAGGCAAAGCATCATGATATTAAAGGAAGCATTAATTGACAATAACCTAAGCCAGTTAATTATAGTAGCTATAATAGATGTTGAAGACTCCGATTTGTGATCAACTAAAACTCTTGCTAAAGAAAGATTATAACGAATATCAGAATCAGAAGGATTCCATTTTAATGCTTTAAGGTAATATGCAATAGCATACCCATGATGTTTTAATTTAAAATGAACATTACCTAAGTTATACATAATATCAATATTATTAGGAAAGGCTTTATGAAGAGATTCATAAATCAATAAAGCATCATCATATTGATTATTCTTATAAAAAGAAGAAGCTTGATCAAGTCGTTCTAAATCAGTAGCAAAAAGAACAGAGACAAAAAAACATAATATGAAACAGGTATATTTTAAATAAGTCATACGTTTATCCTTTTAATAATATCAATAGCTTTGTCACAAATATCTAATTTAGATGATGGATTAGATGAATCAGGAGAGTAAGCTAAAAATGAACATTGATCTAACAGTGTTTCTAAATCAGTAATAGCCGCTGAGTCAATGTTTTTTTGAGTAAGCTCATCTTTGATTTCCGCAATAGGAAGGCCTTGTGCAGGGCGATTAATAATACTAGATATATAGTTAAAGATACTATGTTGAACATCATTAATATTCCAATTTGAATCTAGTTTAATTTGTTCTATTGTATTTAAAGCACGCTTACTAGGTTTTAATGTAAGTGATTGAGAAATACTTTGATAATAAGACGTTTTTGAAATAAATGACATTAGAACATTACTAAATAAAAAGAAATTTATAATAATTAAGAAAATACTAAAGAGTTGTTTAAAAAATGGTTTTGCTTGTTCAGATAATACAATAGATTCTTTAATATATCGCAAGTCCTGGCGTAATTCTGTAAGGGAGTTAGTTGCATCAGCAACCGCTAAACGCTCAGGGGCCTCTCCTGAGTCTATAATAGAAACAGTTTGATCCGGAGAGGATATTGTTTTATAGCGTTTAGTTTTTGGATTGAAAAAAGAAAAAGAAAAGTTTGGGAGAGACAATTCGCCATCTGTTTTGGGCACCATAATATATTCAAAATGGCGAACTCCTTTGACAGAATCAATATAGGTTATAAGATCATTGGTAGAAGATTGGTAAACTTTAAAGAGATTGGGATCGGTATCAAAAGAAAGATCCGATAATTGTTTTAGATTACCAGAGCCTCCAACACTTAAGCGAATTGCAATAGGTTTATTTTCAATAAGAGCTTGTGTATTAACATCAACATCAAGCTCATAGTTACCAACTAAGCCAGAAAAGTTTTTGGGTTTATTAGTTGCCGGAAGAGGGAGAATATTAATAGATACATCATTAGATTTAATAACTTGGTTACCATAGAAAAAATTAATTTGCACTTCAGCCGTAGCAGGAGGAATCGTAATGGCACCTGATTCATAAGAAAATAAGGAGCGTCTATCTACTTCTTGAACATAATAGCGAATACCATTATAAGCCTGCGTATACGTATTTTGATCACGTTCTAGTATCTCAGATAACATACCAAACTCAGGTTCTTGATAGAGTAATTGATTAATAGCAGAAAAACGACGATATAAACGAATAGAATAAATAATTTCTTCGCCGACATACGCTGTTTCTTTATCTAATACAGCTAAAATAAACAAATCTTTAGAGCTTCCTGGTGGAAGTTTTGAGTTTGTTTTTGTGTTAGAAGCAGAAGTAGTTGACTGTAAAGATGTTTGAGAAGACGTCCCCGCAGAAACTGTAATCGTAATGGGCTCAGTTTCAAATGATTTACCAGAAACAGAAATTTTAGCACTAGGAATAATGATTGTACCTTCGATATTAGGCTGTAGTTGAAACGTTTTAATTTGAGAAGAAAAGAAATCATTATTAATGAGCTGATAACTTTGTTGACTCGATCGATTAATAATAGAAAAATCTTTAAGAAAAGATTCATTAATATTAGGCTGGCCTTTAGCGCCTGATATGGTAAGTTTATATTCTAGAACATCATTAATAGAAAGCTGTGTACGATTAACAGATGCCTTAACCGTTATATCCGTTGCTGAGACATAAGGTGAAAAGGTTAGAAAAAAAACAATAACCAATGGTATAAATTTACCAATCATAATCTATATTTCCTTGTTGTTGTTGTTGCTTTTCTGCATGCTTTTTACGAGCATCTTTTTCACGTTGAGAAAGCGCGTCTAGTATATCATAAGCATCTTGTTTTTTCTCTTCTTCTTCTTCTTTTTGTTTTTGTAGTGCTTCATCAAGTTCTTGTTCCATCTCAGATGTATCGGGATCATTATCGCGATCACTTTGTTGATTATCAGAATCATCATTATCATCGCTAGACTCAGCTTCTTCTTGTTGTTGTTCTTGTTGTTGTTCTTGTTGTTGTTCTTGTTGTTGCTGTTGCTCCTGTTCTTGTTGTTGTTCTAATAGTTGAAGAGCAAGTTCTAAGTTGTGTTTCGCAATTTTATTAGAAGGGTTTTTTTGTAAAACAGATTTATATAGGTCAATGGCAGAGTCAACTTTTTGTTGCATTAATTGAGATGCTGCCAAATTAAGTGTGGTATGAACTTTATCTTCATCAGGCATCATAGATAGTGCTTTTTCAAAAGTGGCTTTCGCTTCTTCAGGCTTTTGTGATAAAAGCTGTGCTTGGCCTAAGTTATGTAAGTAATGTGGGTTTGTAGAATCTTCTGCTAATAATTTAGAAATAGACTCTTCAGCAGCATCATATTGTTCTGAATCAAAGTCTTTTTTAAATTGTTTATTCAGTAAATATTCAGAAATATTTATAGCAGCAAAAGAAGATGAGCAGAAGCAAAAGTAGAAAAAAATAAGAATAAATTTTAACATAAGCATTACCGTTTCAGCTCTGGGATTTTGATAAGTTTTTTTCGATCAGACAAAAAGATTTCTAAAAATAATAAAATGAAACCAATCGCTAAGAACCATTGATAGCGATCTTGGTGAAATTGAAGTAATGAATCTTCAAGACGTTTTTTTTCATGATACGAAATTTCTTGATAAACTTGATTCATAACAAAGGCACCTAAAGTAGAATTGAAATAACGGCCATTGCTAATGGTCGCAATTTCTTTAAGAGAAGCTTCATCAAGTTGTGATAAAACAATATCACCATTTTTATCTTTTTTATAACCATTTAATTTACCATTCTCATCAAATTGAGGGATAGGTTCCCCTTTGGGCGTACCAATACCAATGGTATAAATAGAGATTCCTTTATCAGCTGCCACTTTAGCAGATTCGATAGGATCATTTTCAAAAGACTCTCCATCAGAAATAAGGATTAAGATAGGTTTATTAGATTTTGAGAGGCGTTGAAAAGAAAGGCGAGCTTCTTTAATAGCAGATGCGATATCCGTACCAGGAACAGCCATAAGATTAGGTTCAATAAAGTCTAAATACATTTTAATAGCACTGTAATCAGAGGTTAGGGGGCATTGAACAATGGCATCCCCAGAAAAAGCAATTAAACCAATACGATCACCTTGCAAGTCATCTATAAGTCCTAACACTTCTCGTTTAGCATGGATTAATCGAGATGGTTTAATATCTTGAGCTAACATAGACTGAGACAAATCAATGGCAATAAAAATGTCATGCCCTTTGCGTTCGATTTGTTTAAAAATAACACCATATTGAGGACGTAAAAGAGCAATGATAATAAAAGAAAATCCAATAATAAGCATAAACCGTTTCCAGAATCGGCGAGAGTAACTTAAGTGAGGGATAATCGTAGACCACAGAGATATATTAATGGTTTGTTCTAGTTGACGATGTCTTTTTTTATATCCAACAATCATTAAAATGATTACCGGAATTAAAATAAAAAACCAATAAAATTGTGAAATATTTTTAAAAATCATGGGATAACCACAAATAATATATTAAATAAAATAAGTTCAAATAGAATAAGAATAGCAATTAAATGAAGTAAAAAAGGAAAGTAGTCAAAATAATTAACATAATTTTTTGTTTTAATATCCGTCTTTTCTAGCGTATCAATACGATCATAAATATCTTTTAAACTATTAGTATCAGTGGCTCGAAAATAGCTACCATTCGTATTATTGGCAATGGTTTTGAGTGTTTTTTCATCAAGATAGGTTAAAACGTCAGAATAAACTTTTCCATATAATGGGTGATAGTAAGGGATTTGAGCGCCTCCTTCCTTACCAATACCAATAGTATAAATTTTCACCCCGATATCTTTGGCTAACTTAGAGGCCCTGATAGGGTCTATTTCCCCCGCATTATTTTCTCCATCAGTAAGTAATACCATAATTTTAGATTTAGATGTACTTGATTTCAGGCGGTTAAGCCCTGTAGCAATAGCCATACCGATAGCGGTTCCATCACCTGCCATTGATAATTCAATAGAATCAAATAAATTACCAATAATTTTATAGTCCATAGATAATGGAGCTTGAGTGTAAGCATCGGATCCAAAAATAACGAGGCCAATTCGATCAGAGACACGTTTAGATATAAACTCTTTCATAGTATCTTTAGCAACTTGGAGGCGATTTTTAGGTTGAAAATCTTCAGCAGCCATACTCCCAGATGTGTCTAAAACCATCATAATATCAATACCTTTATTTAAAATTTCTTTTTCAACATTAACCAACTGAGGCCTTGCTAACGTGATAATAACTAAAAATAAAATAAAATATCGTAGAAAACGTGACGAAAGGGATAGATATTTAGTTGATCGGTTTTCTATTTTTCTAAAAATAGAAACATCAGAAAATTTTAAAGTAGATATTGAATCATGACGGGATTGGTGAAAAATTAATAAAATTAATGGAATAAGGCATAATAACCAAAAAGGATTAGCAAAAATCATGATGAAGATTCCTCCAAAATAGGACGGGAAGTGGTTTGAGATGTGTTAGTAAAGGATGATTGTGAATCATGAATCGCTTGAATACAATCAACAGCTTTATCATAATACAGTTGATTATCATCATCGCTGGCTGGAGCTAAAGCAAATTTTACACTATCACTAAAATGTAATAGTTTTTTAATACGGCGATAATCCTGTTCATTAAAACGATCAAGGCATAATGCTAAAATTTCAGTTGATGTCATTTCGATATCATTAATGGTTAAAATAGAACGTAAATATGTTTTTATTATATCACTATATCTAACATAATAGTCTTTAATAGCAAGCGTCTTTAGTTGATTAAAGTTAGCTAATAAATCATGATTAGCAATTTCAAAAGGGGAGCGGGTATCAATAGGGGGTGCTAATGGAGTTTGTTCAGTTGATGAACGTTTAAATCGTTGTAATAATTTAAATATGCCTATGCCTAAAATAATAATAATAATAATAAGCAACAAAATAGGAGCCCAGTTAAGATTGGTATTAATAAAGATGGTATCTGATAATTGAATATCCATAACATCAGCAGGTTTAATAGAATTAATAGGCAAAGTAAGAGCAGGGATAGTAATATCTTGATAGGCCTTGGATGTATCAGGTTGGATAGTGATATGTTGCGTGGGGATAATCTGTTGGTTGATATCAAAAATTTGAAAATCATATTCTAAACTAATATAGCGCAATGTATCATCTGTAGATTTTGAAACACGGCTATCAATAAAGCTTAAATTAGCATTGTCAGCAAAACTTGATTCATCAGGAACCGTGATTAACAGGCTATCTTTGTGAAGAGAGATATCTATAGAATAGGTAATGATGTCTCCAATAAAGATAGCATTGGGAGAAACCGATGCGGAGACTGAAGGAGATGTAGCAACGGATGGAGCTGAGAGTATGCCTAAGAAAAGAATAAAAGAAAATATAAATTTTACAGGGGAACGCATTATCTGAGCCTTTTATTAAAAAATTCAATAAGAGGTGGAATATAATCTTGATTAATATCAAGTCGTAAAAATTCAGAATTTGATAATTTAAAAATACGATCTTGTTCTAATTGACGAGCATATTTCATATTATTATAAGCTTTTTGAACACTTTGAGATGATGTATTAACATAAATAATTTCATCTGTTTCTTGATCCTGGAAGGCTACAGTTCCGACAGATGGCAAGCTTGATTCACAGGTATCTTCAATGAGAATTGGAACTAAATCATGTTTTTTTGAAACAACACGAAATTGATGTTGATAATGATGATCTAAAAAATCAGAGACTAAAAATAAGACAGATTTCTTTTTGATCATTTGGGTGACATATCGCAATGCTTCAGCTAGGTTGGTTTGTTTTTGAGTAGGTTTATGAGAAAAAATATCTCGTAAAATACGTAACATATGATTTTTCCCTTTTTTAGGAGGAATAAATAATTCAACATGATCAGAAAATAAAAGAAGCCCTACTTTATCGGAATTATGAACAGCTGAAAATCCTAAAATAGCAGCAATTTCGGCAGCAAAATTTAATTTAGTACGATGTTGTGACCCAAAAACACCAGATCCGCTAATATCAACCATTAAAATAACGGTTAATTCTCTTTCTTCTTCAAATAAATTAACATAAGGTGTTTGAGAGCGAGCAGAGGCTTTCCAATTAATATTTCGAACATCATCACCTACTTGATAAGTTCTCATATCTGAAAAATTAATTCCTTGTCCTTTAAAAGCCGATTGAAAATTTCCGGAAAAGGTAGATTGAACAATACGCCTAGTATTTATTTCAAGTTTTTTAACATTTTTAAGAAGTTCTTCTGAAATCATAGTAATAATGATGGTATTTTAATTGAAGAAAAAAATAACTTAAGGAACCTCAACTTGAGAAAAAATCTTCTCAACAAGTGTATCGGATGTAATATTTTCCGCTTCAGCTTCAAAAGATGGAATAATTCGATGACGTAAAACATCTTTTCCAATTGCTTTAATATCTTCTGGAGTAACAAAGCCACGTCCTTGAATAAAAGCATGAGCTTTAGCTGCTTTGATAAGAGAGATAGATGCTCTAGGGGATGCGCCATAATTAATTAAAGCTGAAATTTCTTGAAGATTGTACTCATTAGGGTTTCGCGTAGCATTAACAATATCAAGGACATATTCTTTTACTTTTTCATCAAAATAAATATCTTTCACAACTTGTCTGGCACGTAAGATATCATCTGATTTAATCAGTTTATTAACCGTTGGAACAGTCGAACCAGACATGCGTTCAATAATTAATTTTTCATCTTCTTTTTTTGGATAAGAAACCGTTATTTTAAGCATAAAACGATCCACTTGAGCTTCGGGTAAAGAATAGGTTCCTTCTTGATCAATAGGATTTTGAGTCGCTAGGACAAGAAATGGTTCTTTTAAGGGATAGGTTTTATCACCTAAAGTTACCTGTCTTTCTTGCATAGCTTCAAGTAATGCACTTTGTACCTTAGCAGGAGCACGGTTAATCTCGTCAGCTAAAATAAAATTGGCAAAGATAGGGCCTAATTTGGGAGAAAATTCATTTTTAGACTGGTTATACATTAAGGTTCCGATAATATCCGATGGTAATAAATCAGGGGTAAGTTGAATACGGCTAAATGATGAATCTGTAATATCAGATAAGGTTTTAATCGTTAATGTCTTTGCTAAACCAGGAACCCCTTCTAAAAGAACATGTCCTTCAGCAAGGATACCAATAAGAAGTTTTTCAATAACATTCTGTTGCCCTGCAATGACTTTTTTTGCTTCTGTCAAAATACTAGATACAAAAGAAGATTCTTTTTCAACTTGACTATTAATTTTAGTTAGTGTTTCAGTCCCCATGTAAACCTCCAAAGATAATGTGATTAAATTTTAACATTAAATAATATAAATCAGAAGAATATCATTTATAAAATTAACATTGTCAAAATAGAAAATCATGGTAACAATTAATGACTATGGCGATAAAAATTGGAATAGGGATAGATTCTCATCGTTTTGAGCAAGGACGGAAATTAATTTTAGGGGGAGTCGAAATTGATTATCATCTAGGTTTACTAGGGCATAGCGATGCTGATGTATTAACGCATGCTATTATGGATGCCTTGTTAGGAGCGTTAGCCTTAGGTTCTATTGGAGATCATTTTCCAGATACAGATCCTTCTTATAAAGACGCTGATAGTATGAAATTGTTACAGCAAGTCGTGAAGCTAATACACAATAAAGGCTATAAAATTAGCAATATTGATTCTGTTATTATCGCACAAGAGCCTAAATTAAAATCTTATATAACAAAAATAGCAGAAAGCTTAGCCGTAGTACTCAATATTAATAAGGACTGTGTGGGAGTAAAAGCAACAACTGCAGAGAAAATGGGGCCAGAAGGAAATTTAGAAGGGATGTCGGCGCATGCCGTAGTGTTATTAGAAACGCAAAATTCATAGAGGATGATAGAAAGTACAGAAAATAAGAAAATTAAGCATATAAAGAAATTAAATGCTCAAGCGAAATTTCGTAAAAAAGAAAAGCAATTTGTTTTAGAAAATAAACAAGCAATTTTAGATGTAATAAAACATCATGTTGATACTATAGATTACATTGTATTAATAGACACTCATTTAGAGATAGAGGAGGCGGCAAAAACGAACAATATCTCTATATATCAATGCAGCCAATCCTGCATGTACTATATGTCATCAATGAAAGAACCCATGGGGTGTTTTGCCGTAATTAATCAACCAGAAGTAATGGAAAAGGAAGCAGATATTAAGCTAGCGATAGCATTATATAACATTAAATCTCCTGCTAATTGTGGGGCTATTATTAGAAATGCGCATGCGTTTGGCTGTGATGTTATTTATTTAATTGGAAACTGTTGTGACCCATTTCATCCCGAAAGTATTCGTGCCTGTGCTGGCCATATATTAAGTATTCCTATGATAGAAAAAGAATCCATCAATTCATTAAGTGAGTATGTTTGTTGGAAATTAGATATCAAGGCATCAATATCCTTAAATAAAGTGCCAAAAGAGGAGAAAATATGTTTTATATTAGGATCTGAGCAAGGGTTTAAGCAGGATTCTTTATCCGGTATTAAATCATGTTATATCCCAATGAAATATAATACAGATTCTTTAAATGTGGCAGCGACATCTGCTATCGTGTTATATAGTTATGTGTTTTAGCTAGATAAAATTGTTTTTTATCAATCAATATTTTATGATTGAATCATCCTAAGGTAGTTTTAATAAGATAAAAAAAGGGTAATCTATACAGATAAGAGAGGTAAATAATGTCTGGATCAATTCAAGGAGCCAATCAGGGCGCGTTACAAGCTAATCAGAATGTTGGAAATAAAGCAACATTAAATGAATTAAAAGAATATATTAGTCAAACAGCTAACGAAACAATGAATGCATTAAAGGATTTAACAGAAGAACTATCAGGCAAGGTAAAAGTAAAAGATCCTAACAAATCACAGAAAAAAGAAGCTTTAAATGAAAAAACAACTATTAAACAAGGAAATGTGGAAGCAGGTGAAGAAGTAGCCGCTGCGAGTATTTCAGCACAAGATGAGTTAGAACGAAAAAAACGTAAGAAAAAAAAGTTTGAAGAGAAGTTGAAAACATTATCAGAATTAATTAGTTTTATAGATGTGAATCAACTTGAAGAAGAAGATAAAAAAGAGATTGATCATTTTAAACAGAATTTAAATCAATTGAATTCATTAAATAAGCAATTAGAGTTATTAGACAAAGAAGAAACCTTTTTAGAAGATATTATTGAAAAAAACCAAGAGAAAAAAGGTAGTTAAAAAAAGTAAAAGAGAATGAAAAAATTTATTGATAAATTTAAAAATTTAATTTTAGGAAAAAAAGAATCAAGTGAGGTTATTGATAATTTACGTCTATTTAATAAAGCAACAGAATCATATTTAAAATTATTAGATAAAGAAGTTAAAGAAAAAGACCAAAAAGTAAAGAGGATACGTGTACTAGTAACCCAAATGAAACCAAAGTCAGAAATGAAATCACAATTAAATATACAGCTTGTTGATATTAATAAAACAAAGGTTAGTAAGAAGGGGAAAGGTTCATTTAATCAAAAAATGGACTGGGAAAAAAAGTTAAAAGAATTTAGTAATAAAAAGGGTAAAATAGTATAGTTATTTACCAACACAAAAACGAGAAAAAATACCATCTAAAACTTCTTCAGTTATAGCATCTCCGGTTAACTCAGAACAGGTATGAATACAATCTCTTAAATCAATAGCAAGCATATCATCATGATGTTCTGTCTGGAGATTAGTTAGTAAGGTAGATACTTGAGAAGACAGCCTATTAAGACAGGATTGTTGGCGAATATTACAAAGAAATTCTAGATCCTGATCTTGAAATGAGGAAACAGTATAATCATAGATTAATTGTTTTAGTTGATGAATAGAATCGATATGTTTAAGAGAGCAATTATGTTGAAATAAGGGAGATGTTTTTGGGAGTACAAATGAGGAGTTTGTTGGAAGGTCAGATTTATTTAATATAATCGCATAATTTTGATAATCTTTAATATGATCAAAAACAACCTTATCATCTTGGGTAAGAGGTTCAGATTGATCCGAGACCCAAAGAATAATAGAGGCTGATTTAAGAAGCGTTTGAATTTTTTCCATTCCTAAGAATTCAATAACATCGTCAGAGTTACGAAGACCAGCTGTATCATAAAGATGAAAGTGCATATTTTGATAATGAATCCGTTCACTAATATAATCACGGGTTGTCCCAGGAATATCAGTAACAATAGATCGTTCTTCGCCTAATAGTGCATTAAATAAAGATGATTTACCAACATTCGGTTTTCCAATTAACACACAATGGATACCCTCAGTAATTGATTTACCTAAATCTTGTAGAGATAGAATACGAGTTAAATCATTGCCAATTGATTCAAGTGTATGGGTTGTATCCTTGCGATTAAGTGCCGGGACTTCATCTGGAAAATCAATAGAACCCTCTAGTTGTTCTAATAGAGTCATAAAGTGTTGTCGAATAGATTGTATATGGTTAAATAATTTACCTTGAACACGATTTAAGCTTGCTTGATGTTGAAGTTTTGTTTCGCTATGAATAAGATCAATCACAGATTCAGATTGAGTTAAGCTTAATTTGCCATTGATATAGGCTCTTTTTGAGAACTCACCGGGATTAGCTAAACGTGCTCCTAGAGACAGGAGTGAGTTTAAAATAGATTTGATAACATAAGTACTTGAGTGGCAGTAAATTTCTATAGAGTCTTCGCCTGTATAGGATTTAGGAGCCTTAAAATATGAAATACATACATGATCGATAGGATCTTGTGTTTTTGGATCATTAAAATAACCAACACAAATAGTATTTGGAGTGATAGGTTTAGATACTAAAAAACAGGATTTTAAATAGTTTAAACTACTAGATCCAGATAATCGAATAACACCAATGGCAGCAATACCAGCAGGGGTTGCACGAGCAACTATAGTATCATCATTTGGAGTCATCTCGTTTCATAAGAACGATATGACGTTCACTGCCTTCTCCCTCGCTTTGTGTAACAATGTCATTATGATTTTCAAATAAAACATGAATAGTGCGTCTATCAACTGCATTCATAGGTTCCAGCTTAATATCATTGCCAGATGTAATAACATCATCAGCTGCTTTTAATGCCATACGTTTCATTTGAGATTGATGTCTATTTTTGTAATCACCAGCATCAACAACTATTCGGAGAGAAAGTTCAAATTTTCGGATAATAAAAAACTTAATTAAAATTTGAAGAGCTTGAAGACACGATCCATTTTTACCAATGATACGTCCTAAATCATCCCCAGCATCACTAATTTCCATACACAAGGTATAGCCTTTTTTATAACGAGGAGATACCGTCCCCTGAAATTGAGCTAATGCTAATAATTCCTGTGTTTTTTCAATAGCAAAGCGTTCAATTTCATCTGTAATAACAACAGCTGCTTTATCGGAATCTTTATCAGCAACTTTAGTCGCTGAACGGGACCTTGATTGAGGCGACGCATTTGATTCGGTTTCATTTTCATCCTTATCCGACCAGTTAGATAAAAAACTAAAAATTCCTTTTTTGTCATTCATAATAATAACTCCTTAATAAATTTAATGTGCTTTTTTTGGTATAACATTCAAGATTTCAGATGAATTTGGTTTAGAAATCATAAATTGTTGAATGGTTGATAAAACAGTAGATGTAGCCCAGTATAACAAGACCCCTGAAGGTAACTGAAGCCCAAAAATTAAAATCATGATAGGGGATAAATACAATAATTGTTTTTGTTTTGGATCAACCATCATCATTTTTTGAGAATAAAACGTAAAAACAGCTAGGATAATAGGTAAGATGTAAGTTCCATCAGCAACAGTAAGATCTGATAGCCAAAAAGAAAAAAGTCCTGTGTTGATACCAGGAGCGTGAATAGCCGACTGAAATTGGTCACTAATAATAGTCGCATAAATAGCTATAAAAAAAGGAATCTGTAATAGCATAGGCAAACATCCTTGGAGGGGATTAACATTGTGATCTTTATATAATTGCATAACTTCCTGTTGCATTTTTTGTGGATTACTTTTATGTTTTTGTCTAATTTCAGTCATCTTAGGAGCAATATCCTGCATTTGTTTCATGGATCTATATTGTTTATTCATCAGTGGGTAAAAGATAATTTTAATAACAATAGTTAACAGAATAATGCTAATACCATAATTAGGTACAATCGTTTCATAAGAAAAATTTAAAAAAGGAAGCATAAATGCTTCAATCAAAAATTTTATTGGTCCAAATTCAGTCATAATAAATCCTTAATGTTTCCTGCAAAAATACTTTTAATTTTACAACAGACTTTGCTGCATGAGTACATAATACCATATTTATTTAAGATTGCATCTACTAAAAAGAACATTAATCAATCCAAATAGATGCTTCTTGTATAGAATTAATAAATTCATGAGCAACATCTTTATAAGAAGTATTAAGCAAGTCTTTGCGAGCAATTAATAAAATATCATACTGTTTATGGATATGATACTGATGTTGCCTAACAATTTCTTTTAAGGCTCGTTTAGACTTATTTCTAAGAACAGCATTTCCTATTTTTTTGCTTGCAATAAACCCTATATTTTGGGTTTCATTTATTTTAGAAGTTGTATATAAAATAAAGGACTTAGAAACTATCTTATTACCTTTATCGATTAAATATTGAAAATGAAAATCAGTTTTAATTCGCTCATCTTGAGAGAATGAATACTTGGCCAAATGTTATACAGCTAATTTAGAACGACCTTTACGGCGTCGATTAGCAATAACTCGTCTACCGCCTGGTGTTCTCATGCGAACAAGAAAACCATGTTTCTTATGGCGTTTTCTTTGATTAGGTTGAAAAGTGCGCTTCATAGTTAATTACCTACATTAAATTAAATTTGATAGAAAAGAATACCGAAAATACCTGCAAGCGTCAATACAATAAAGAAATTAAACAAAAAATTTAGTTTTGTTTATCCATATATTCCTGAAAGTCATCAGGATTAATATTCTCAATAAAATTTTTAAAATCTTTAGTTTCTTCTTCATCTTTTTCAGAATTCACCATTTTAGCTTTTGCCATCACGGTTTCAGAAACAAAGATAGGGGCATTAACGCGAACAGAAATCGCGATTGCATCAGAAGGTCTAGCATCAACTTTAATCAGTTGCTTTTGTTTAGTTTCGATTTCAATAACAGCGTAAAACGTATTTTCAACAATTTCAACAATAACCACACGCTGTATGGTTGCCTCTAGAGTGCGTATCGTCTTAGTAATAAGATCATGAGTCATGGGGCGAGGTGGTTTAAAATCTTGTAACTCCATCGCAATAGCAGCTGCTTCAAACATACCAATCCATATAGGAAGAAAGTTTCTTTCTTCTGTATCCTTAAGTAGAATAATGGGAGACATATTCTTTGGATCAAAACCTAAGCCCCCTAATTCCATTAAAATCATATGTATTGAATTCCTTTTAACTTGTAACGTGATCTACAAGTTGATTAAAAACCTCTGGTTTATTTAGGGCAAGTTCAGATAACATCTTACGATTAAGTATAACATTTTTTTTCTTACATAAGCCCATAAACATTGAATAACTAATACTTCGACCTTCCAAGGCTGCATTCATGCGAAGAATCCAAATTTTCCTAAAGTCACGCTTTTTAAGCCGTCTATCGCGATATGCATTATTGCCAGCATGTAAAAGTGCTTGACTTGCAGGTCGAAATAGTTTGGATAATGACCCTCTAAAACCTTTTGCTAATTTTAATTGTTTTTTTCTTCTTTTACGTGCAACATTTCCACGTTTTACTCGAGACATCGTTTACTCCTTTATGCTAATACCTGGTAATAAAGCTTTAATTTTTTTGATATCTGATGATGAAACACCGGTTTTAAATCGTTTTGAGCGAATAAGTGTAGAAGATTTATGTTCTAATAAGTGACGTCTACCTGTTTTATAGCGTTTTACTTTCCCAGAACCTGTGATGGTGAATCGCTTTTTTGCTGCTTTTTTTGTCTTTTGTTTAAATTTTTTCATAGCCTAACCTCATTTTGGATTTATCAAAACAGATAAATTTCTTCCTGATTTTACAATATCATTGTCTTTTATACCATATTCTTCTATATCATTTAAAAAGCGCTTTATCATATCCATCCCCAAACCATCTCTATAAACAATTTCTCTACCTCGAAAAACAATGGTTATTTTTACCTTAAACTTTTTTGATAAAAACTTTTTAGCATGATTGAGTCGAACATTATAATCATGAATTGAAATTTTATGACTCATCTTAAGTTCTTTAATAACTTGAGTAGAACGACGTGATTGTTTTTCTTTTTTCTTTAGATGGTACATAAATTGACCATAATCTACAATCTTACATACTGGGGGGGTCGCGTTATTAGATAAAAGTAATAAATCTAAATTTTTCTCAGAGGAAAGTCGTCTAGCTTCCGAAATAGATACAATACCAAGCTGATTACCTTCATTATCGATTAATCGAACTGTATCTGCTTTGATTTTTTCATTGATAATATAATGTTTTATACAGATTCCTCCTAGTTAATAATGCTATACCACGTTTTTAGTAATATTACACATTGAAGGGAAAATATATATGGTTTAAGTATCATTGTCAATTGGGCTATAGAATTCTTGTTGATAAGACTGAAAAAATGACTCAAGAGAAAACGATCCTAAATTATCCTTTTTATGACGAAGCGTAATCTGATTATCTTCTTTCTCTTTATCGCCAATAATAATCAAGTAAGGAATTTTTTGAGCAATGGCTTGTCTGATTTTATAGCCAATTTTTTCAGAAGATGAATCTAAATCAGTACGAATCTTAAGCTGTTGTAAAGAAGCAAGAACCGATTGTGCATAAGGAAGCACATCAGAGTTAATTGTTAGAATAGTGCATTGAACAGGCGCAAGCCAGGTCGGAAACCAGCCAGAATAATGTTCAATAAGAATACCAAAAAATCGTTCAAGAGAGCCAAGTAAAGCTCGATGAATCATAAAAGGTTCTTCTTTGTTGCCCTCAGAGTTAATAAAAGACATGCCAAAACGTTCAGGTAGATTAAAATCAAATTGGATAGTTGAGCATTGCCATTGTCTACCAATAGCATCTTTTATTTTAATATCAATTTTAGGACCATAAAAAGCGCCACCCCCTTCATCGATTTGATAAGGAAGCTTTTGTGCTTCTACAGCTGTTTGTAACGACGATTCAGCTAATTTCCATTGATCCGGGTTTCCAACAAATTTTTCAGAAGGCTTGGTAGAGATAAATAGTTCAAAATCAGAAAAGCCAAAATATTTAAGCATATTCAACGAAAAAGTAAGGGCGCGATTTATTTCATCATTAACTTGATCCTTAGAGCAAATAATATGGGCATCATCTTGCGTAAATCCTCTCACACGAAACAATCCTTGTAAAACACCAGATCGTTCAAACCGGTAAACAGTGCCAAGCTCAGCATATCGAATAGGTAGATTTCTATAAGAATGTAAGGAGCTGTTATAGATCATAATATGAAAGGGGCAATTCATAGGACGTAAATAATAATCCTGATCTTCAATAGACATTTTATCGTACATATTTTCTTCATAAAAATCTAAATGACCGGATGTTTTCCAAAGCTCAGATTTCCCAATATGAGGAGTATAAATAAGATCATACCCTTGTTTAAAATGTTCATCTTTCCAAAAGGTTTCGATAATATTGCGCATAATAGACCCTTTTGGGTGCCATAAGATAAGACCGCCACCAATCTCTTCTTGGATACTAAAGAGGTTTAATTCTTTTCCTATTTTGCGATGATCACGTTTCTTTGCTTCTTCTAGTTGATGTAAATATATTTTTAAATCTTTTGGATTAAAAAAGGCTGTTCCATAAATTCGTTGTAACATTTTATTTTTTTCAGAGCCTTTCCAATAAGCCCCTGATACTTTAAGTAATTTAAATGCTTTAATTTCTTTAGTACTTTGAATATGAGGGCCTTTACATAAATCAATAAAAGGGCCATTCTCATAAAATAAATAATCATTTAATTGCAAATCGTTAACTAATTCACATTTATATGGTTGATTAGACTGTTGTAGTCTCTTTAGAGATTCTGCTTTTCCAAGAGAAAAATGTGAAAATAGTTGATTTTCATCAATAATTTGAGTCATTATTAACTCAAGTTTTTCAAGATCCTCTTCTGTGATGGGGACATCAAGATCAAAGTCATAGTAAAAGCCATCACTAATAGAAGGGCCAATGCCTAATTTTGCGGTCGGAAATAACTTTAAAACAGCTTGCGCTAAAACATGCGAAGTAGAATGCCGCAAGGTATCAAGGTCATTTGTTAATTGAGGCATAGATTAATACCTAAAATTAGGTCATCATTTCCCTGTGGATCATTATTATTAATTAAATTTTCTAAACTAAAATGATCAGAGACCATATCTTCATCTTCTTTTGAAAAATGAATAGGATTTAGCATAGAGTTAATAGATTTAAGAAAAATACGATGATCAACTATTTGAGATTTTGTCCCAATATTAATAATACGATGCTGAAAATCATCATTGTTATTAGGATCGGTAATAACTTCAGTATAGTTATTGCTTAAAAGGTGAAGTTTTAAAAAATCATGAGTAGATTCTTTAATGAAATTAGCAATAGAGCTACACAACTTTGAAATAGATTCTTTTTTGGTATTTCCAAAGCCCTTACAATGTGGAAAAGAAGGAGCTGTAGCCTTATACCGGTTATTTTTCTGTTTTGTAATTATCAGCTCAAAATCTAAATTTTTAAATATACTATCATACATTTAAGTGTATTCTATCATGGAAATAAAGAATAAATAAACAGATAATTATAAAATATTTAAATAACAAATACCTAAATTAAAATAAGAATTATTATTACCTGATCTAAGTAAATTTTGAATTGACCCTCTAAGATAAATATTATCAGTAGATTCACCCAACATTAATTTGTAAAGGCCACTAACATTAATCGTATAATAATTGTTACCTTTATTTGTTAAATCACCAAGAAAAATAAGCGATTCACTGTAGGCATAATCTGCACCAGCCATAAACCCTACCTCAACTTGCTCATTGAATAAGGCTTTAAAGCCACCATGGATACCAAGATCAGACCGTATTTTTTTTGATGTAACAATATAAAAATCAGACTCGTCACTTGAGGTTAAATTTTCAAAACCAATCGCCATTTTTAAAGGGAATCGACCTGTATTTGAAGAAAGACTCCACTTAAAATTTAAGAAAACACCTTCGGCAGGGTTAGTGCCTCCAACAAAGCCCAGTTCCATATTATCAAGAGCCCCAACATTGAGTTTGTAAAAATATTGAGAGCCATCATTATCATCCAAGTTTAGGTTGTAATCGATACCAAGATTATATTCCTTATAGTTTAATATTTCGGCAGTAGGCATATTAACAAGCCCCGTAGATCCTGTAATATTAGGCAAGGCAAAAGAAAGATGATTAAGAGAAAGTATAGCGATAAAAAATAACATAAATAATGGTTTCATAGATGACTCCTAACTAATTTTTTTTCTTAATAATGCTTCTTTTTTTAATTCTTTTTTATGATCCCAAGCAGGAAATCCTGATACCATTTGATAGTCATCAACATTTTTAGTAACCCCTGCTTTTGCTGTAATAATAGCATGAGTTCCAATTTTAGCAGCATCAACCCCAGCCTGTCCCCCAATCATAACATGTTTTCCAATAAATGTACTCCCAGTAAACCCAACTTGAGCAGCAATTGCAACATGAGGTTCCATAATCGTATTATGAGCAATATGAACTAAATTATCAATTTTGCAACCGGACATAATGTGAGTAAGTCCAATACAACCACGATCAATGCAGGTATTTGCTCCAATTTCCACATTATCATCAATGAGAACGTAGCCTATGTGAGGGACTTTAACCCATTGATCGGAATCTTTATAATAGCCAAACCCATCAGAGCCTATAACACTTCCAGCATGGATAGTAACCTTATCTCGAATAATGGTATGATCATAAAGTGTGACGTTAGGATGAATAAATACATCAGATCCAATCTGGCAGTTATAGCCAATACTGACATTGGCAGAGATGACAGAACGATCTCCAATAGAGCAGTGCTCACTAATAAACGCTAAGTCAGAAATAATAGCATCTTGAGAAATGGTAGCCGTATGGTTAGACACATAAGCACTAGTAATAGATTCTTGAAATAACATAATGACATCAGACAATGACTTTTTAGGAGAATCAATAACAATTTGATTATCTAAATTATCAATATATTTAAATGTAATAAACGCACTTGCCTCGGAACACTGTGCAAGAGGAATGTATTGTTTTTCTAATACAAATGAAAGCTGTCCTTGTGAAGCAGAATGCAAATCATTAATGGCTTTAATTTCTAATGAGCCATCGCCATATAACGTTCCTGCTATATGACTAGCTATATCAGCTAAAATCACTACTTATTAAGTCGCTCTAAAACAATGTTGGTTAAATCAAAGCCCCCATAATAAACAACTTGTTTATCAAGAACAACATCAATATCATATTCAGCGGCAACTTTTTTTGCCATAGTACTAACATTTAATAAGAAGTTTTGCTGAAAAGACATTTCATATTGAAGAAGTTCTTGTTTTTTAGGCTCTAGTTCTTCATCTCGTTTTTGAACCATTTCACGAATTTCAGCTTCTTGTGTTCCTTTTGCAATAGCTTTTTCAATTTTTTTGGTCTTTTTTTCCAATATTTCATTAAAATCTTTCTCTTTTTCAGAAAAGTTTTCTTTAAAGGTAGTAACAAATTTTGCTTTTTGAAAAATAACAGCCGTATCAATAAAACCAACCTCGCTTGCGATAGCTAGAGATGGAATCATGAAAGCTAATAATGTAAAAATAAAGAATTGTTTCATTATAGAAAGTCCTTTTAATTAAAAATGTTATAAAAAATTATAACGTATGACATAAAATATTACTATTATTAGCTTAAAAAGAGTAGCCTAGGTTAAATTGTACCCGACCGACATTTTTTTCAGTAACACCAAAATGAAGGCGAATAGGGCCGATAGGATTGATCACAAAATTAATACCAATACCCTTGGTAACATTATATTTAGAAAGATTTGTAAATCGAGTACTTACAAAGTCGCCATTATCATTTTTTATTTTGGAAGCATAGCCAACATCCGCAAAGAAATAACCTGTTATATTTGGGGCAAAAATATAGCGGTATTCGATAGTACCAAGAATTTGCTTATTACCATAACCGAAGGGTTCATTATCAAGATACCCACGGACTGTATAACTTCCTCCAACATAATAATACTCATCAACAAAAATAGATTCATTGGTAATTTGGGGGCTTCTAATAAAGCCAAATTTTGACTGTAAAAAAAGAACTTGTTTATCAAATGTAGGAAAGAGTTTTTGTAACACAAGATCAAAACGAGTAAGGTCAATCGCTTTGGGACGGAACTTAAAACCATGTTCAATAGATAAGTTAGCATAATACCCATGAGTGGGATTTAATTTTTGATTACGTTTATCGTACGAGGCTATAAAGGTATAGGTATATAAGTAATAATGTAAAGCATCATCTATAATCGAGATAGACTCATATTTGGTTTTATGTGATGTTCTAAAATCATAAGTGTGAGGTATTCCAAATTCTGTATCAATACCACGACGAAATGTGTTTTTAAAAGCATATTGCTGATTTAATAAATTAAATGATTGAAAGTTTCCTGAACTAGACCAAAGACGAAGTGTAAATGATTTTCGTTTTCCAAATGCCCAAGGATCACTAAATTTAAATTGATATGTATTACTTCTATTATCAAAACTACCTGCACCTAGACCAAAATTTCCTTTTAACATAATAAGTTGACCTTTTCCCATTAAATTATCCCAATATAAATCTGAAAATAAATTGAACCCTCGATTAGGTTGGAATCCACCACCAAACGTAAAAGCGCCACTGGTTTCCTTCTCTATTAAATTGATGATTAATTTATAGTGGTGAGGTTCTTCTGTTAACGTTAAATCAGGAATAATATTATCAAAATAGTTTAAGTTAAAAATTTGACGTATATTATCTTGTAAAATAGTCTGGTTAATAATATCTCCAGGTCTAATATCTAATTCTCGTAAAATAACATAAGTTTGTGTTTTTAAATTTCCTGTAATAACGATATCATCAATAACACCTTCAGCAATTTTGAATATTAAGGGGCCATTATCAGATTCAGGGCGTTCTATATTATAAATTTTAGCTTCAATATAACCCTCTTCTTTATACTTAGATTCGATAACTTTAATATCAGCACGGACATGTTTCATATTAAGAGGGGTATTAACAGTAGAGTTGATTAAAGATAATAGATCCTCAGCAGAATAAATACTGATGCCATCAAAAACAATCTCAGTTATAAGTGGGTTTTCAACAACATTAATAGAAACACGTTTATTAGCTTCATCATATGTTACAGAGACAGATTTAAAAGGACCATTACGTTTAATCTTTTTTTCTGCGATTGCTAAACTATGATTAGAAACAGAGCTTCCCTCAGAGAGTTCAGCATAGGATAAAATCATATTAGAGGATACAGAAACATTCCCTTGAACACGAATATCATCGATAACAAATGTTTTTAAATCAATGGGTGTCGTTGAAGAAGCACTGGAAGAAGTATTAGAAAAATCAGGCATATATTGCTTGATATAACTTGGTTCAGATAGGGGTGATGGATCTTGAGAATATGAGTAAGAAGCTAAGATAATAAGAAAAACAGAGAAAACTAAAATGTTTTTAATAATAAACACCAAAGATACCTGCTGTTGTAAGAAAAATAATAGCTAAAATAGTGGTAATACGATTCAAGCCATCTTCAAGACCTTTCTGACTATTAAACATACGACCCTGACCACCAATTCCAGCAAGACCTTCTCCTTTAGCAGAATGTAATAAAACAGCAATAACTAACGCTATAGCAGAAATAAATTCTATTGTTAAAAGTAATGTTTTCATAATATTAGGGTATTTTATGCAAAAATAAGAACGAATGCAATGTATACTTTTGTATATTATAGCTAAGTAGTGGTAATCTTGTGATTAATGGATGTATCAATTTCATTAATAATTATTTGTTTTTTTACCGGGTTGATTCATACAACAGAGTCATTAGCCTATGGTATGAGGTTAGCTGGCGTCAGAACCAGGCAAATAGCTATTGCTATGGCTTTTGTAACCTCGACATTACTAGTTTCAAGATTATCTAATATGTTTCAAGCTCCTTTATTAGGAGCTATGGTTGATACAACAATATTAATCAACACTCCAGAAAGTTTGGTTATATTAGAAACTCAATTTAGACTTATTATTTTCTTTGCCTTTATAGGCGCTTTTATAGGAGCTTTGTTAACACCGACAGCCGTATTTTTATTTCAAAAAGCTATTGTACATTTTCAAGAGACTGGGTCTATTCCTAGAGTTATATTAAGAGGATTAAAACCAAAAAATATGATTCAAATTTTAAAATCATTTCGCTTTCCATCAATCAAAGCGTTAAAAACAATTTCAATTAAAGATGTGCCAAAAGGATTTTTGGTCACCAATGTGCTCGTAACCTCTATTTATGTTATTGGTGTATTATGCTCTTTATTAGCGGGAGCGTTTTTGCCAGAATTTCGTTCAACTGCATTACAGTTATCCGGTATCGTCAATGGGATGGCTACTATTTTATTTACTATTTTTGTCGACCCACCTGGTGCTAGAGTAACGGATCAAGCTATTAATGGAAATCGATCAGAAAATGATGTTAGAAGTGTTGTGTTTTGTTTACAAATAGGAAAAATGATTGGGATTTTAGTATTAGCACAGCTATTTTTAAGACCATTTAGTACGTATATCATGTGGGTTACAGAAAGCATTAAACATTGGGTAAGTTAATGAATCATAAAGAGTATGATGCTTTAGTAAAGCAGGTCAATCAGTATGCATTTGAATACTACCAGTTAGATGCTCCCACAATTACAGATAAGCAATACAATGACTATTACCAGCAACTAAAAGAGTTTGAAACTAAGAATCCTCTGTTAATAAATCCAGAGTCTCCAACTCAAAAAGTAGGGAATGAGCCTCGAAAAGATTTAACACAATTTAATCATAAGATTCCCTTAAAATCATTGAGCAATATTTATAATTATGAAGAATTTATGGTCTTTTATGAACGGATGCAAAAACAGCTAGATCTATCTGAGGTAGAATTATCGATTGAACCAAAAATGGATGGGCTAGCAGTGGCCTTGCATTATGAGAAGGGGCAGTTAAAGGTTGCTGCAACACGTGGTAATGGCATAACGGGAGAAATTGTAACAGAAAATATTAAGACGATTCAGTCTTTACCGCAACAATTAAAAGATCCTATTACAATAGAAGTGCGAGGCGAAGTGATGATCAGGCATTCTACCTTTAAAAAAATAAGTCATTTATTTGTAAATCCAAGAAATGCAGCAGCTGGATCGTTGCGTCAATTAAATCCTGAAATCACAGCTCAACGAGAATTAGACATTATTATTTATGCTGGTATTTATCCTGATATTCATACGCATACAAAGATGATACGCTTTCTAGCAGAGCAAGGGTTGCCAGTATGTCCGGATATAATAGCTTGTACAACCCCACAAGACATATGGAGAGCCATAGAAGTTATTGAAGATAACCGAGCTATATATGACTTTGATATTGATGGAGCTGTGATAAAAGTAAATCAGTTAGCAGCACAGGCTGCTATGGGAGAAACAGCAAAAGCGCCACGATGGGCGGCTGCGTATAAGTTTGCTGAAGAAGAGGTTATTACACGATTAGAAGATGTAGAGTTCCAAGTAGGAAGAACAGGTGTGATTACACCGGTCGCACATTTAAAAGCCGTAAACGTATCTGGTGCGATGTTATCAAAGGCATCTTTGCATAATAAAGATGAAATTGAGCGATTAGGTATTGAGATAGGAGATGACATTGTTATTAAACGAGCAGGAGAAGTCATCCCAAAGGTAGTGCGATTAGCTAAAAAAAATAATAAGCAAAATCCCATTTTATTTCCTACCCATTGCCCCTGCTGTGAAAGTATCTTAATGCAGTTAGAATCAGAGGTCGCATTACGGTGCACAAATACTCAATGTCATGATCAAGTAATAGAAAAAATTAAACATTATGTGTCACGTAATGCCATGAATATAGATGGTTTAGGGGAATCTATTATTGAACAATTATTAATGGAAAAGCTTGTGAAGACTATTCCAGATTTATATACATTAACAAAAGATCAATTAATAAGCTTAGATCGATTTGCAGAAAAATCAGCTGATAATTTAATCACCGCGATTCATGCATCTAAAACCTGTGATTTAGAAAAATTTATTTTTGCCTTAGGGATTCATCATATTGGCCAAGTTACGGCAAGTATTTTAGCTGAAACGTATCAAACGATCGATGCATTTTTAGCTGCAGATTATGATGATTTATGTAATATTTATGGAATTGGAAAGACGGTAGCAGAATCTATGAAAGTAGAATTAACCAATCCTATATTTATCAATCAGATAACACAATTAATCAATTTAGGAGTAAGGCCTAGTTATAAAGCAAAAACAATAACAGGAGAATTATTTGGGAAAACCTGTTTAATTACCGGAACATTAGCAGAATCACGATACAAAGTAGAAGCACAAATAAAAGAAAATGGCGGGCGACTTGTATCTAGTGTTTCAAAGCAGCTGAATTATTTAATTGTAGGGGATAATCCAGGATCAAAATTAGAAAAAGCAAAAAATTTAAATAAAAAAGGCGCTAAGATTCAGATTATCTCCTACGATGAATTAAACGATAAGCTATCATAAAGTAAATAATTAAGATTTTAAAATAGAGGGTTAAGCTAACAGTGAACTCGTATTAGCTCCATTGATAACAGCTGCTAATTTGATAACCGTTTGAATATCGGCATTGGTAACACCCGCTTGTTGGGCAACGCCAACATGAGCATTAACACAGGTTCCACACCCGTTGATAGCAGAAACGGCTAAGCAGTAAAGTTCAAAATCCAGTTTTTCAATACCAGGATTACCAATAACTTGCATACGCAAACCCGCAGGTAAAGACTTAAACGCATCATCTTTAAGCTGGCTCATCGAACGATAATACACATTATTCATAGCCATAATACTTGCTGCCGATTTAGCAGCTAGTATCTCAGCCTCTGATAAAATAGAGGCTGACATAGATTCAATAACAGCAATAAGATCGGCATTAGTATAAGAGTAAGCACAAGCAAGTACACATCCATAAAGCTGATTTTGAGATAAATTAGTTTGTGTATTGGATAAGATGACTGACGAAATATTAATTCGTATATCCTTAGCAAAATCAGGAATTAAATCACGTAGTGTACGAGTTGTCATAGAAGTCTTAGGCCATTACAAGCGTTTTTTCGCCTTTTTCCCAATTACATGGACATAATTCATCTGTTTGAAGAGCGTCTAATACACGAAGCACTTCTTTAGGGTTTCGACCAACATTTAAATCAGTCACCATAATAAATCTTACGATTCCATCTGGATCGATAATAAAGGAAGCTCTTTGAGCAACACCTTCTTCTTCATCTAAAATACCTAATTCGTTTGATAATTCTCGTTTTACATCAGAAAGCATAGGAAAGGGAAGGTTATTTAATAATTCATTGTGTTGTCTCCAAGCAAGATGAACAAAGGATGTATCGATACTAACACCAACGATAGAAGCGTCACGATCTTCAAACTCATCATTAAGCTCACCAAAGGCAGCAATTTCAGTTGGACAAACAAACGTAAAGTCTTTTGGCCAGAAAAAAGCAACAATCCATTTATTTTGAAAGTTATTATTGTCTCCATAGTTTTGAAACGGTTTAAATGCAGAATCTATGTTATTAGATACTGTTCCTTCTAAATCAAAATTAGGAAATTTTTCACCAATTTTTATCATGTTAAAACTCCTTAGTATAGTTTTTTTGTGGAATTATACGAGAAAATATGTTGAAAAGCAAATTTTCTTACTTGAAATAAGCATGAAGGATAATCGATTCGGAAACACAAAAGAATATTTATTAGATAACCAATGTTTTACGATAGCTCATAGCGTCGATGGTATAGCGTGTGCCTTCAGAACCAATGCCACTATCTTTAATGCCAGAAAAGGGAAAATGGTCTGCCCGAAAACCAGGGCCATCATTAAGATTTAAAGCTCCCACCTGTAATCGGTTAAATGTAGATTTAGCTAAATTAATATCATTAGTAAAAATACCTGCTTGTAAGCCATAAGAACCAGCATTAATGGTTTTAATAGCAGTATTAAGATCTGAAAAAGATTGTAAAACCATAACAGGGCCAAATACTTCATCCATAATTAAGGGTGAGTCAGATAAAACAGATTCAAGAATAATAGGATGAAAAAGAGCGTCCTCTCTTTGAATAGGCAATAAAGAGATAGCCCCCTGGTTGATAGCCTCCTGAACAGAATTTTCAAGTAATTGAGCTGCTTCGATAGAAATCATAGGACCAATATCAGTGGTATTCAAAGAAGGATCTCCGACGGTGAGTGATTGAGTTTCAGAGATTACGAGTGCTTTAAAATCATCATAAATACTCTCATGAATATAAAAGCGTTTTGGTGCATTACAGCGTTGACCCGCTGTTCCAAATCGTTGAGATACTGCTGTTTTAGCAGCTAAAGAAATATCTGCATCTGGCATAACAATGAAAGGGTCATTCCCTCCCAGTTCACATAAGAATTTTTTTAAGCCCATATGTTGAGTGATGGATTTAGCGGCATCAGGACTGCCTGTTAAACTGATGCAGTTAATATTGGGAAGCCTAACTAATTTTTGTAAATCATCAATAGACGGAATGATTAACTGAAGACAGTCTTCTGGGATGCCTGCTTCATAACAACACTCTACTAGTTTTTTAGCCGATAAATAAGTTTTAGGCGAGGGTTTAAAGAGCAAGCAATTACCAGCTGCAAAACCAGGAGCAAGTTTATGCAGAGCTAAATTAATCGGAAAATTAAACGGAGTAATACATAAGATAATACCGAGTGGAAAATGCTGAACAATGCCAATTTTATTACTTGGAATACCATAAATTGTAGAATCAATTGCTTCACCACGAAGTGCTTGAATATCAACGATAGTACTTTTGAGTGTTATAAGAGCACGTTTCATTTCAGCATAACTTTCAGTAATTGGTTTTCCCATTTCAGTTGTAATCAAAGTGGCAAAGGTATCAATATGTTTTTCTAAAATATGAATAAGTTTATTTAAGATAGAGATACGATCTGAGATTCCTAATGATTCTTGTATGGGCAAACCTGATTTTAAATGGTGGAGTTGATTAACTGCTTCATCGAAAGGAGTATAGGCAACTGTTTCAAGAGTAGCTTGTGAGTAAGGTGAGATAATATTAAACGATGACATACTCTTTATTGTATGAGTATGAAAGCATTTGAACAATAAAAATTAATTAAAAAAAAGAATGCAAGATCTGATAAAAAAGGATCGTGATTAGATAATGAAGTCATCACTTTATCCGGGGAAAATTTAAATAAGGAGATATTCTATGATTAAGCGCATATCAATTTTATCAGGAGTTATCAAAAAAAATCCGTTAGTCATAATTAGTTTATGTTTGCTTATATCTTTAGGGGTATCTTTACAAGCTAATACAGATATAAATATAAAACAAAAGAGTTTAGTAGAAAAAAATCAAATTTTATTTATTAAAAAAAATAAAGTTAAATTAGTAACTATAATAGGAAAAATTAATGCTCAACTTAATCGATATAATGCTATTAATCCAAATAATATATTTGATAAAGAAGTAACAGATGAAATTTCAGAATATTTAATGCTAACAGAAGAGCATAAGTTATTAAAAGAGTATTTCAATGGTCTTAATACCTTAAACTTAGCTGGATGTAATATTGATGATAAGCAAATAAAACAAATTGTACATATAATAAAAAAGAATAAAACCATTCAAAAAATAGATCTTAGTTTTAATAATATTACAGAAAAAGGTGCTAAAAGTATTGCTTATTTATTAAAAAATAATCCGATTATTACTGATATAAACTTAGAACTAAATTATATAAAAGATAATGGGGTTAAGGCTATTACACAGGCTTTAGAGAAAAATATCACATTAACATCACTAAACCTAAGTGTGAATAATATATCGGATGAGGGAGCTAGGTATATTAGTAACTTAATCAAAAAAAATAATACCCTAAAACAGATTAAGATAAATGATAACAATATTACTGCAGAAGGAGCGGTTGGTATTGCAATCGCGTTAAAAGAAAATAATTACATAGAAACTTTAGATCTTGCCTATAATTTGATTGGAGATAATGGGGCAATGGCAATTGCGATATTAATGAATGATATATTAAAAAACAATGAATCATTATCCTATATAAATTTAGGCTTAAATAATATTGGAGATGCAGGTGCAATGGCATTATATGTAGCGATGCAAGCGGTACCCATCCATTCGAAAGATAAAGTAGAATTAAATTTAAGTAATAATAGTATTGGGAAAAAGGCAAAAGATATTATGGGATTATTACCAAAAAACCCAAATATGAGTATTATATTATAAGATTATAATGTACGTAATGTATCATGAATTAAAGTCGCTAGTTTAAGCCCAATTCTAGGAATGGAAGCAATATCTTGGACAGATGCCTGCTTGATAGAATTAAGTGAATCAAAACGCTGATATAAGGCTTTCAGACGTTGTTTTCCTAGACCTTCAATTTGTAATAATTGACTTTGTTGAGAAAGTTTATGACGTTTATGACGTTGAAAGGAAAGGGCAAAACGGTGAGATTCGTCTCGTATATATTGTAAAAGATGGATCATAGCATTGTTATGAGGTAATCGTAGCGGTTTCTTATGATTAATCCGATAAATATCTTCATTTTTTTTAGCTAACGCGATTAAATCAATATTAGCTTCTAGGCCAAGTTTACAAAGGCTAGAAAATGCAAAGTTAAGTTGAGCTTTGCCCCCATCTATTAATAATAAATCAGGAAGGGGTTCTTTCTTATCTAGGCAATATTTTAAGCGCCGATACACTACTTCTTGAATAGATTTTGGATCATTACTAGTAGGAATAGGAGATGTAATAGAAAATTTGCGATAGGCATTTTTAAATGGAGATCCATTTTTAAAGGCAACAGCAGACGCTACAATATTAGAGCCTTGTAGATGTGAGATATCAAAACCAAAAATTAGCTTTGGAATATTAGTCAATTGAAGAGATTTCTTTAAACTCATTAACACAGACTCGTTAGATGATTTTTTTGGTTTAAGAAGCAATCGTTGTAAGGCATGATGCGCATTTTGAGTAACATTATCAAGTAAATCTTTTTTTAAGCCACGCTCAGGAGAAATACTTAAAGGCAGATTAACATGGTTTAAGAGTGGGTTTAAAACAGTAGCAATATCAGAACTACAAATCAAAGAATTAAGGATATCAATATAATCATTGGTATAAGCTAAAAAGGTTTTTTCAATAAAATTAGCGGCTGTAACATACCGCTTTTCATCATAAAAGCCATGCTGAGAGATTAATTTTCCATCAATTAGTTCTTGCACCATGATATAGTAGTAAGAATTTGACTCTACAAATGCCCAGATACTATACGAAGCAGAATCATCTAACGCCACACGTTGTGATTCTGTTAATTTTTCAATTAAAATAATACGATCTCTAATCGTAGAAGCTTGTTCAAACTTGTGATTATTTGATAGCGATTTCATGTCTTTTTTTAGTAGCGATAACAGTTTGGAGTTACGACCTGTTAATAATAAATCTAATTGCGTTACAAGGTCATCATAAATAGGCTTAATATCTTTTTTGACACAAGGGCCAACACATTTATCAATATCTAATAAAAGACATTTAGGTTCTTTAGATGTTAGAGAAATGGATTGTTTGCAATCACGAATAGGAAAGAGATCGTAGAGTGTTTTTTTTAAAGACCGAGAGGATCCCATAGATGGAAATGGGCCATAATAAGTAGCTCCATCTTGTTGTTTATGCCGAGTAACAATGATACGAGGGAAGGGTTCCTGAGTCGTAACTTTAATATAAGGGAATGTTTTATCATCTTTTAGCAGAATATTATATTTTGGTTTAAACGTTTTAATGAGTTGATTTTCAAGAATAAATGCTTCCTTTTCCGTTCTTGTTTCAATAATTTCAATACGAGCAATATGAGCGACCATCAGTTTAGTTTTGATGGAATCTAAGCGTTTAGAGAAGTAGCTTTTAACACGATTTTTAAGATGTTTCGCCTTGCCAATATAGATAATGACGTCATCATCATCAATCATTTTATAAATACCAGGATTAGGTGGGAGTTGATTTATTGTATCTTTCGTAAAGTACATAATAGCAGGTAAGATTTAAGAGGATAGATGTGTCTGCTGAGCATCATTATATTCTTGAGATAGTTGTTGCACATAATCAGCAACTGATAAGATAGAGTGGATATTGCCAACGCCTTGTCCAGCACTCCACAAGTCTTTCCATTTTTTGATATCACGTAAGCGCCAATGTTTCCATGCTAATACTAAAGGATGGGGTTTTTTATAAGTAGGAGGAGAAACATTATTGGGATTAATCCCATATTTTTTTAAACTAGGTTTAAGAATATTAATATTAACACCCGTAAATTCAGGAGTATAAACAATATCATTGGCTGTAGAAGATAAGAGCATTTGTTTATAATCATCAGAAGCATTAGCTTCTTTAGTGGCAATAAAGCGAGTTCCAATATAAGCTAAATCAGCTCCTAATATTTGGCTGGCCAAGATATCTTTGCCAGACGTAATGCACCCAGCAAGTAAAATAGTTCCTGTAAAAATCCGTCTAATTTCGCTTACAAAGGCAAAAGGATTAATCATCCCTGCGTGACCACCCGCTCCACTAGATACTAACACTAAACCATCTACTCCTGACTCAATAGCTTTTTCAGCATGTCTACGATTAATGACATCATGAAAATGAATTCCTCCATAAGATTGAATAGCTTGAGAAACATCTTTTGGAGCACGCATGCTAGTGATAATGATAGGGACTTGTTCTTCAAGGCATACCGAGAGATCATGATCCAGTCGTTTATTACTATCTAAAGCAACTAAATTAACACCAAAAGGGGCTACCTTAGCACTAGGATTGGTTTGTTGAAAATCAAGACATCCTTGTTTAATCGTTTGAATCCAAGTTTTTAAATCTTCTTTAGGGCGCGCATTCAACGTAGGAAAGGTACCAACAATACCAGAACAGCATTGAGCAATAACAAGTTCAGGGCTTGAGATAAGAAACATAGGAGCTCCGATCACAGGGAGTGTTAATTGATTTACAAGAGAGTCTGGCAACGACATACTATCAGCTCCTAACTAACTAATATGTATAATTTACCCGAAAACAATTAGAGTTTAAACAAAAAATTAAAAAATTGTATCATCAATAGTTGTTGATTCTGAGGAAGGGTTTTTTTCTTCAGTTACAGAAGTCGTATCTTCATCAGCATATGTTTGAACACGAGATTCAGTTTTATCAGATTGTTTAGAGGATGACTTAGAAGCTAATTTTTTTTCAGTTTCAGGCTCTTTTTCAACAAGTATAGTGAAGGAAGAGCGTATATCTTTATGAATAACAACAGTAGCATTATAGGTGCCAAGCTCTTTAATTGGAGTAAATCCTTTGATGTCATGTTTATCAATAGTTGTTTCAAAATTAATATTTATAGTTGAAACTACGTCATTAATAGAAATAGAGCCATATAACTTTCCTTCATCATGAGATTTAACTTGAAATGAAATAGATTTACCATCAATAATTTTATGAGTTTCATCTGCTTGTTTCTTTAATTCATTAGAATGCTTTTCAGCTTCCTTAGAAATAGAATCAATTTTTGTTTGATTTTCAGCATTATTTAAAATAGCAAAATTAAAGGGGAATAAATAATTAAAGGCATAACCTGGTTTAACAGATTTCTTTTGCCCAATAGTAAAACTACCTTTCTTCTCTTTTGTAAATACAACTTCAATTTCTCGCGACATAAATAACTCCTAAATTAGAATTCAACAGAATAAGGAAGTAAACCCATAAATCGTGCTCGTTTAATAGCAACAGCAACTTTACGTTGCCATTTCGCAGTTAAGCCAGAATTTCGTTTTGGAACAATTTTACCTCTATCAGTTACAAATCTACTTAATGTTTTGGTATCTTTATAATCAATAAGTTCTATTTTATTAGCGGTAAAATAACAAACACGTCTTTTTGGACGACGTTTAAAAGCTTGTTTTGGGGCATTTGCATTCATAACATTATCTCCTAATTAATTTCATTTTCAGCGGAAGGGGCATCCGTAGAACGATCAAGCATTTGAAAATTATCAGCAACAACTTCAACCCACTCTCGGGTTTGCCCTTCTTTTTCATATTCATCAATACGTAAAGCACCTTCTACCGCAACTAATTTACCTTTTTTTAAAAATTGAGTTGCAATTTCAGCAAGACGCCTCCAAGCAACAATATTAATAAAATCAGTTACTTTATTTTCAGCATTTCCTCCAATACGATCGATGGCAATCGTAAAACGAGCAAAAGAAATACCAGAAGACGTAACACGTGACTCGGGATCTCTAACTAATCGTCCAATTAAAACAGCTTTATTAAACATCTTAAAACGGTACATCCTCACCCAATTGGGTTACAAACTCTGATGATTTTTCATCAGTTTTTATGGCTTCATTAAAATCAAAGGACTTATCTGATGTTTGAGGGGATTCTTCAACAACAGGGATAGACGAAGTTTGAGAAGTAGATGTATTGCTGATAGATTTAATACTACGTGCTTCAATTTCTGTAATATAAACACGTTGCCCATTATCATTATCAAATGAGCGGTTACGGATACTACCATCAACCACAACAATAGAACCTTCAGTTAGAGTAGCCGAGGAATCAGCAAGATCACGCCATGCATTAACAGTAAACATATCCGATTTACTATTAACATTTTCCATTTCAGGTCGATCAACATTTAAAGTAAAGGTACATAAAGAATCACCTGATGATGTTTGTTTAAGCTCAGGTGTATTTGAAACAGTCCCAATTAAAATAATTTTGTTGAATCGAGACATAATATTATTTTACTCTTTCTGCTAAAGCATCTTTTGTAAGAACAGAATCCAATGTTACGATCATATACCTAAATATATCTTCAGTTACACCAAGCTTGGTTTGTAAATTTGTTAATTGGTCATTATTAGCCATAAATTCACAACGATAATAATAGCCTTGAGTTTCTTTTCTTAATTCCATAGCAAATTCTTTAAGGCCAAGATCTTGAAACTCAATAATGCTACCACCTTTTTCAGTAATAGCATTTTGAACAACATCTGTTATATTAGAGCGTTGCTCTTCAGAAAAGTTTGGTAAAACAATTAATAAAATTTCATAAGCTTTAGAATTCATAGTTTCTCCTTAATACAGCTCCTAACTACAAGAGGTGGACAATTTTAGCATAAGCAATAAAACTTATTCAAGTCTATAAATAGCTAATTTAAAAATAATAAGGGAGGAGGATAGTAAAGGTTAAATAAATGCTTGTAGAAGAATTGTGAAAAGTAATAATAAATAACTTATGCTATATGATTATTTTTTGACAAAAGGATGTCATTCACTTTAGCAAGATCTGTAGGCGTATTAATCCCAATAATTTCATTAGAATCATCCGTAATCATGCCAGATATAGTATGCCCATTATCAGTTAAAATATGAATAATGTCAGTTAAATAGTATTCTTTTTGTGTATTATTAGATTGAAGTTGAGAAATATAGTTTAGTAACAACGATGTATTAAATACATAAATACCAGAGTTGATTTCAGTAATTTTAGCTTGATCATCAGAGCAATCTTTTTGTTCTTTAATACCTGAGATATGATTGTGTTCTGAGCGTAAAATTCGACCATAACCGAATGGATCAGTCATATGTGTTGTTAAAATCGTAGCAGCTGCTTTTGTTTGGCAATGAGTATCAAGGAGAGATTCGAGTGTAGATTTCTGTATCAAAGGGCAGTCACCCGCTAAGATAAGGGTATGCTCAGCAGCTGAATTCTGGAGGTAAGGGATCACTTGTTGTACAGCATGACCTGTTCCCAACTGTTCAGTTTGTTCAACAAATGTAAGGGAGTTATTAGTAAATATTGAGCGAACATTATCAGATTGGTGCCCCACAACAACGTAAATATTAGGAGCGCAGGATTGAACAGCATTAAGAACATATGCAAGCATGGGTTTTCCCGCAACATGATGTAAGACTTTTAAGACATCTGATTTCATGCGGGTACCTTTACCAGCAGCAAGAATAATAGCGTTAGTTTGAGCCAACATAGGCATCATTATAATATACTTTTGAGGAAATAAAAGAGAGGCTTAATATGAGCGAAGACTTGTATTGAGTAGTTTGATAATTGTATGATGATACTAGTATCAGAATAAAGGAGAAAGACTATGAACGTTATTATTAAAGCACATCATGTTGAAATTACCGATGCATTAAAAGAATATGCTCAGAAAAAGATAGATAAAGTAGAACATTTTTTTGATCAAATACAACATATTACGATTAATTTGAATATTGAAGGGACTCATTCTTTAGATGAAAGTCAAGTAGCATCCGCAATTATTAAATCATCCGGCGCTGTAATAACGGCAAAAGAGAAGTCTCCAGACATGTACTCTAGTATAGATTTATTAATTGATAAATTAGTGGTGCAGTTAAAAAAATATAAAGAAAAGCTTAAAAAACATAAGGGGAACTTACCATTAAGTAGTCTCTCAATAAAACCTCCATCAGTAAAAAAGAAAGAAGAATCGATTCAACGTTATGTGCCAAAGCCAATGGGTACAGAAGATGCGGTCTTAATTTTAGAAGAAAAGCATTTAAATTTTTTAGTATTTCGAAATTTAAAAGAACGTGTTTGTGTGATTTATCAAACAGACAGTGGTGAATATGAGTTAATTGAAACTTAAATAGAAAGACAGCTGCTATTACAACAGCATAAATAACATTAAAGTCATTCATCATCCTAAACAAATAAATTAAGGAATATGCAATCAATGGAGCGGGATACCAGATTCGAACTGGCGACCTTCTGCTTGGCAAGCAGACGCTCTACCAACTGAGCTAATCCCGCACAAAGAGAGGGTAATCATACCATTAAATCAAAAGGTTTTTAAGAGGAATGCTGTTGATTAGATATAGAAATCATTAAATTTTTTAAAAGAGATTGAACGGTCGGTAAGTGAGGCGAGCTAATGTGGGTGGATGTATGTTTTTGAAAATCTAAAAATAATGATTCTAAAGCACCTTCATCAGAAGAAGATTCTTTCAAGGTAAGTGCAAATTGTTTTAATCGATCCTTAGATAAAGACGAAGGATGACCAGTAACATTTTGGAGAATAGATTCAATAGATGTATTGTTGATAGACTGTTTTAGAAAATGAGTGATATAAATCCATTCATAATCATGAATGGATGCAAATAAATTTAAGAAATGAGTACGTGCTATTGAAAAAGGATATAACAAGATAAATCCTAACTGAGCAACGGTGACTAATGCAGATTCTAATAGTGTTCGTTGTGTTGTGATGTATTTATCAAGTAACGTAAATGCTTCATAGTGTTCTTTTAGTTTAGCAGAATCCTGTTTTAATAATTCTAAATTTAATATATTAAGAGATCGTTTATTTAAGACGGAATGATCTATTAAAAAGCTATGAAAAGAGGATTTTCTTTTTTTGGAAAGCGGATCAAATAGGGAATGACTTAGATCAAGAATAAGAGGGATGGAATCTAATAAAGCCTCTTTCTTAGCAGTAGAAATAGTATGAGATGAAGACTGCAAAAGAGCCATCACAAAAGGGATATAAGATACATTAAGTAAGGATACAAGATTATGACTATAAAGAGCATGTTGAAAACTATGAAGTTGATCTAAAAGAAACGATTGTTCATATTGAGTAGCTGGAACCTTAAGTAGGTTAATTAATAGAGAAAACTCTGTAATATGAATGGTTGAATTTAAAGAAAAAGATTTTAAGTGAAAGAAAATAGATTCAAAAAATGGTTCTGCTAAACGGCTAATCATATTATTGGTAATACTTGGAGGAGAAATCATAGCAGAAATATCATCAATTAATTTAGCATATATCTCATAAGGGTCATAAAAATTAAGGAAATCTTCAAGTGAAAACAAAGATAACATATTATGTTCAGTTAAGTGACCTTCATCAAGAAGCCATCGTTTAAAAGCTTGGTGGTAAATAGATGATTCAAAGAAAGAATCAGCTACATAAATAAGTTTTTGTTTAATACATACTAAATTATAGATATTAATAAAGCAGCTAGGAATCGTTGTGATAGGATAAGGGGTTTCTGCTTCTAAATATAATGATATCCATTCATTCTCAAGTTCAGAGGTAAACAAAGAAGAAGAGCGAAAGGCAATAACAAGCTCAAATAGTGTATAACCTGTATCAAAAAGTTCATTCATGATACGAACTAAGGTATCTAAATCAAGCAATGTAACATGATATTTAGAAAATAAAATTTCTAACTGATCTTTACAGGCAAACAATTTAGGGAAACAAATACCAGTTTTATTAAAAATAGGTGTAAAATAAGGGGTACAGATAGATTGAACAGCAGTAGGGAAATGAATTAAGAAAAACAAAATAATTTCGATGTTAGTTTGTGTATCGTCGACATTCATTGTATGTAACCAAGGGGATATTAAATCGGTTAATAATGTATTAACCACTCTACTTTCCCAGGCATTGTTATTATCCGTGTTATAACAGCCTTTTTCGTCATGAAGTAGGCCATATAAAATAAGATGGCGTTGATTGATGGATAATTTAGGATGAGTAATAAGTGTTGATAATAAATCCGTTGGTAGTTTTTGAATATAATTAAAAAACTTAGATTTCAGTGCCGTATTATGACTAACAGCGATGCAAAATTCTTGAAGAGCTAAGGAGTTAGATCCAGACATAAATAAGCGATTAAACAGATAATCAAGATAAGAGGGATCTTCTTGAAAAAAAGTAATCCCTAAATCTTGGTTTACTGTAGGAAGAATAGATGTTTCTCTGATAAAAAAGGAAGGGGCTTCTTGGCTAAGGATATCTAGGCAGTGGTGGCGTTGTTGATAAAATGAAATAGAGGTTTGTTGAAGATTAACAAATGCAAATTCGATAGGAGGGGTAAATGGAATATCAGAATTTAAAAGAGCAAGCTGATCAATGTTTAGAGTCGGTAAATCTTGAATAAGTTCACCTGTATCTAAGATTATACCTGCATTTAAAAAGAGTTTAGAAATAGTATTTTTCATAGATGAATCAATGTCGTTAGGTAGGGTAGCTAAAGGGATGTGGTACAGATTATTTAAAAGTTGAATAAACCAACTTATATTTTTATTATTGGGAATAATATGATGCTCAATACAGCGAGCTAGGAAAAATAAGAAACCAAACTCTTGATTACGAAAAGCCTGCTCTGTAAGTTCAATAAAAGGATTGGAAGCACTTAGAGTGGCAATTGTATCATTAACAATAACGCTAGAAAAATAATGGTCATATAGTTTTTTAAAGAAGATATCAATAAAAATTTCATATTTATAATGGCTAGAACAAAAGTGAAAAAAACTGTTTGGTTGATTTTCAATAAAATTTCTTAAAAATAATTCAACACTCATATGGAGAGGGCTGGTTTCGACTAATAAATCAGACAAAATAATATGTTCTTTTGAAACTGAAATAAAATGTTCCCAAATATCACAAAAGGAAGGTTGTAAAAAGCACGCTTTAAATAGAGGGGCATAGCAAGCTGTCTTTTGGTGATTAATGAACCCTGTAGCTAGTAAAGAAATTGTGTTTTGATCAAGATTTTTTGACGAAAAAATGGGTGCTAGATAAGGAAAATAAGATGCTTTCATATTAGGTATCAGGCAATTAAGAAACCATTGATGCAAATATGTTTTATCAGGAGCATAAGTTAATAAAAAGTGTAGAGAAGAGCAAATTTGTTTAAAGGGAGAAAGTTTAAATTGTTGAAATGAAAAGCGAGTAACAATTCGAGACATAAATAAAAGATAATCATACATAAGATACTGCTCAGTATCATCTTGAAGATATAAAGAGAAACTATCATATAAGCTATGCTTATCTTCCCAGTTATCAATAAAATTACTAAATAGATGTAACGCTTTATGATCAGAAGGGTGATAAAAATAAGAGAGTAATAAAACACGATTGGCCCCATCATTGCAACATATTTCAAGTTGTTTTTTGATATGAGGAGAATCTATGCCATGTTGAGATAATTCCTGAGGCTTTGCAGCTAAGAAGCAGTATAGCTGTTCTGTAACATGAAGATTTTGACGAAGGTGAGAGAGTTTTTTAAAAATTAAGGATAGGATAGGATCTTTAACCGATAATTGTGGGATAGGGGTATTTACAAGATCTTTATAGGCCGTTTCTAATTCATCAAAATTATTGCGGACGTTTTCGGATGAAAAGGGTAAAAAGGAATCGAGTAAGTCATGGCATAAGGCTTGTTTTTGAGAGGTTAAGTGGTTATTAGAATAAAGCACTAAAAATTGCATTAAATGAATATAATTAAAGGAATCAAGAGCTTTGATGATGTGATTATATAATAAAGTATCAGTAGTCAGTTCATTATAATAAACAGCTTGTTGAATCGCTTTAGTGAAAGGAGCTGTAAAAAATAATTGGTGAAAAACAGGAGTATAATGCAATGATAGATCTGTAAAGAAATGATGGTGGCTAGCATCAAAAATAGCATCACTTAAAGTGACAATATGGTTTGGAATAATCAGAGATGGAATAAAATTACATTGTTTTAATAACCGGCATAGTTCTGCAATCGAAAGATCATTAACATAACATAGAGATGAGTAGGCAATAATATAGGTATCAGATAAAGGGGGAGTCGTGGGTTGATTATGAAGATCCATTAAATAGGGAGTGCAGCGAATTAATAGTTCAGAGTAACTATGATCTGACAAAGAAGAGAGAGAGGTCAGTAGAAACTGTGAAAAATCACGATATGAAACATGAAAGTGTTCATCTAGTTTAGAAATAAAGGAAGCTAATGTAATATCGTCTAAATAATCAAGATAGTCTAAAAATAAAGATGGATCAAACGTAGATAATAAGGAGTTTTTAGGGCATAAAAACATAAGATAAAAACAATCAGCAGAGTAGTATTCTCTTGATTTTAAACGATCAAAACAAAAAATTAGTTGATCAAAGTTAGCGCAATAACATATCCACTTCACAATATCATGCTCAGAAAAAGATGTAATAGAAGACGGTGAATGTAAGATAGCACTATGAATAAACAGAGGAGGCACAGAGTCATAGCGCCTTTTTTCTAATAATAAAGCAATGGTATTACGAAAAAAGGGATGATCAAACCAGCGGGATAAAGAGTTGATGGAAAAAGAAGGCAACATTTCATTATGAGAGCGTCGTGCTAATTCTACGATACTATCACAGATATCAAAGTGATTATGTTGACATAAAATCCAAAATAACTCGGGTTGATTTAAAAATAATAACTCTAAATAAAATGTAAAAGAATCTAAGTGATTAGGAAGTAGTGCTTGAATAGATGAGGCTATATCCTTGAGCGGCATATCGTTAGGCTTATATACATAAGTAATAAAATCATGGGCCGGATGATTAGATTTCTTGTTCATTAAAAAATATGATAATAAGGGATCTTTTTTGATTAATGGGAGAGAGTCAGCAAATAAAGTTTGATCAGATTCGATAGACGATATATTTAATAAATAGAGTAAGTAAAAGGATAAAGGTTTACTTTGTGAGATAATAGTTTCTAGATAAGAAAGAGGATTTTTTTGTGCTTTAATAATATCTAAAGCCATATCCTGATTCACCAGGCAGCATTCATATAAAATCATCGTTAAATCCGTATCATCAGCATAGGAAAGAATATCTAGATGAAGAAACCATTGAGAAAATCTAGAGTAGGATAATTGTTTTGGAGACTGATCTAGCAAGGATAAAATGCTATGAACTTGTTGAAATGAAATAGAATTTTGATTAATAATAATCGTTTTTAATTCATCAAGTAATAAAGCTTGGTGAGTTGAGAAAAAATAATCAAGTAAATAAGAATCAAATGTATTAACAAAAAAAGGATTTAACAGTATTTGAGCAATAATATGACATAGATGTCTGCATAAATGTTGAATAGAATCATGGCTAATATCAGATAGAACTGAGTGCAATTCATCAATAATACGAATAATATGAATTAATTGACTAATATAATGAGAAGAGTTTGTATCTAAGTTTTGTATAAACGGTTTTGATGAGGGAAAAACATTTAAGTAAATACTAGCTTTTAAAATAAAAGTTTGCAAATTTTGAGGACGAATAGATTGTTGAGAAAAGGTTGTAACTAAATGAGATAATTGTTGAAATGTTTGAGTAATATTGTGATCAATTTCAGATTTAATAACAAGACATTCTTTTAAGCTATTATTAGAGATAGATTTTAAGGTAAGCAAAGGATCATTGAGGTGTGTTTCAAGGGAATAATCAAGGAGTGAAATCATGACATTTTTTAAAAGAGGGTGAGAGGATTGAGATAAATCTTGCAGGCGTAAAACAAGTTGTTTAGCTTGTTGAGGCGATTTAAGTAATAAAGAAGAAATAATTAATTTATCTTGGCTTTTCAAGGATAGTCCCATCATATGATCCAGTTGATTGGAGTTAGTGGAGTGCGAATAAAAGGTTTTTAGTAAATGAAAGAAAAAAGAGGCTTGTTGCCATTGTAGGAAATTAAGATCTTGATTAAAAACTTTATTTAAGAAAACGCAAATACCATAATCATGATCATCAGCTGACAACGTTTGTGCATGAGTTAGTAAAAATAAAGAAAAATTAAGACACATACCTGACATATCAGAAAAAATATACTGTACGCAATGCATTATATAGGGTTTTTGAGTGATAGCTTCAAAAAGATTAAAGTTCATAGGTTTGTTTAACGATAAACAAGAGATCAAAATTTGATAATCAACTAAAAAGTGGTAAGTGGAGACTAAGGAATCGGGAGGATGGGGATGTTGATCATGCAGAGACATAAGTTTAGCAAAGAAGGGATGAAAATAGTTAATAAAACCAAATTCTAACAAGGCATTTAATAAAGGAAGAAACTTATAGATAAACGAATTAAAAGAAGGGGAATTAGTAGGGATCGTATCAAGATAGTCATAATAGTTGTTTAATAAAGAAAAGAGCATGTTTTGATCAGCTGTAGCATGATCTGATAAAGACATGAGAGATGTTTTTAGAACAAACATAAATTGTTCAAGAAAAGTAAAGTCGATATCTTCAAAGTCATCAACATGGTATTTGAATTGAGAAAATAATTTTTGAAGAGTAAGACCATCAAATTCAGAAAAGGAAAATGATGGGATCGTATCAAATTGAGATTTGTATGTACTAAGACAAAAGAGTAAAAAAGGTTTAGAGTTAATAGAATCAAAATCAAAACTATATAAGGAGGGAGAATAAATTATTATAGTATCTTTATTAAGATTAACTAAACAGCTGGATAGATTGATAGTATGTGATAATAACAATTTATGAAAAAAAGAAATGGATTTTAATGAAAAAAGAAGCGAGATAAGATGGGTTCGCTGAGATAAAAAATGATCAGTATGATTTTCAATAGCATGTTGAATTAATGATTTAACAGATTTAGAAAGAGAGATAGGAAGTGATTGTACAAGTTGAGATTGATGTGATATTAGCCATTTTTCAATAGAGGTTTTAAGCTCATTAAGTTGAAAGGAGGGCGAATCAGAAACAATCAATAAATGATAAGTATCAATTATCAAAGGGGTCATAGCTAGGATTAAGTAAAATGGATCTTGAAATGTATGTTGTAAACGAGGAGAAAAAGAAGTTAGAGTTGTAGATAAGTCAGCTTGAGGCTTATTCTGTAATGTTAAATATGTTTGAGAAACGGGTAAAGCAAATTTTTGCTTAGTATTATTATGAGGAGGAGAAGAGGTATGGTTTTCAAAGTAAGTAAGTAAATATTTAAGAAAAGGTTTTGAAAAATGAGGGATTTCTTTTTGAAGAGTTAATAAAGTTTGAGTAATCGCAGTAACATCTTCAATAAGGCCTAAATAGTCAGAGAAAAGTGTATCTATAGGATCATAAACAGATTCGTAGAGGGAATAATAAATACCTAGAAAGTTAATAAGAGAAGGTAAGGAAGGTAATTGATGTTTTAGGTGAATGCATAGAATAAACATAAATGAAGCAACGTGAGGTTGAATTAAATGAACAATAACATCAGCTGAGTAATTAGCATGTAATGATTCACAATAGTTAATTAATTCATAACTTAAGAGATCAATAGCATACAAACTTTGACTATTATTAGAGTTATAAAGGTATTGAATATGTGTTATATGATCATATAAGGTAGATTCAGAAAGAGAATAACTTAACTGAACTTTTTGTAATTCATTAAGTTCAAGCCTAAGATGCCTAGTACGAATAAAGATATTATAAAGTCTAATATCGTTGGGGGTATGAGTACTAATATAATGAATCATACGTATAAGACAATCACGTTCTAAGTGATGAGTAGCTGCATAATCAATCCATTCTTTAATTAGATGAGAGGTGCTAATAAAAAAATAAGACATGTAAGGGTAGATAGATTTCCAGGTATCAGAAGAGCTATTAAAAATGGAGGAACGAAATGATGCAATCCAGCGATTGATAAACTGGGGAGAATTATACCAAGTAATAAAAGAGTCATCATATTGTAATGAAATAGAATCTTGATCAGGATATAACGGTATAGAGGAGTCAATAATATCAAGCATATTTTGAGGGTAAAGTTGTATAAGATATTCAATGTAGTGTTGAAAGATAGCAGGTTTTAGTAAGACAGAAAAATAGGCTAGAAAATTAGATGTAAAGATACTATTAGGAAGATGTTGATAGATAAGTATACAGCATTCACTCATTAAGCTATGACGACCATGCTTAGATAAATGAAGCGATAAAATATTAGTCCAAAATAGAGTGTGGTAAACTGATTGAGTTATATTGCATAATGATGAATATAAAGAGTAAGAAACCTTTAATGATGGGTTAGATTGGTTGTGAACCGACTCAGGAAGATCACTTGATAAAGTCTCAATAGATGATATATATGAAATGATATGATCAGAAATAACCACTGAAAATTCATAGGTAGAAAATAGATCATAAAATTCGTTAATAATAGATAGACTTAAGTGAGAGATTTGATTAGAAAAACAGGCGTTAAAATAGTCTACCCATGACTGAACACTAAGTTGTTTTAAATTACTAATATAATCTATGCTGATATGTTTAACATCAAAATAAGATTGTTTAATCTCAGAGGAGAAAGAAGTGACATCAATAGAGTAAGAAGAATGAGATTCAATAAGAGATTGAAGGCCAGATAGGATATCAGCAAAATAGCCTTGTTGAAAACATAAGTTATGCACTAGCTTTGTTTGAAGTTCTTTGATAAGTTGAGATAGTGAGTTAGATTCTGTATCAGGTGTTGATTTAGAAAGAGAATGTAATAGGACCGTAAAATAGTGTAATTTATAAAAAGAAGTAATTAAAAAGGTTTGAATAATGGCTCGAAAGAGGATGAAAAAGGAGGCTAGATAGTGATTCCAAGCTTCAAAATCTTGAGAAAATGAATCAGGATGATCCGTTTCTGCCTTATAAACTAAGTTACTAGATTCTTGAATATGGATGACTAATGTTGGAATTAGTGAAAGAAAATTATCAGCTAAGTCTACAGTGGGATATTTTTTTAAAGTATTAGCTTTATCTAAAACACGTTTTAAATAGCGTTTATGCTCATTAGATGCCCAAAAAATAGTTGTGTCATAAGTATTAATCAGAGCGGTTAAGTGATGGGTAGCTGTATTTAAAAAAGGGTATATATCAGCAGGACAGGTAGTTTTTTTAAGGTTTTGGTAAGATTGAAAAGGAGATTTTGATAAAGATTTTATATACGAAGACCGAAAGTAATGAGATTCAAAAAAACGGACATCATGATCAGAAAAAGAGAAAATGTTTTTTACATTTTGTTGAAATGTTTGAAAGTTAAACGTTTTAGGAGTGTTATCTGGTAATAAAGAGAGAGAGTTTAAAATAGGAAGAGAAATTAAATTAGACTTAAGAGAAGATGTTGGTTGAATCAGCAGCGCTGAATTAGCCGTATTCAAGACAGAATCAAAACAGTGTTGATTTGAAAGATGATAACGATTTAAAGAAGAGGCTGTAGTAGAAAAAAGCTGGGTATAAAATAAATGAAGAAAAAGTGATTTTTCAGATTTCATATAATGTCCATTTTTTGAAAATCAAAAAACTTCATAATGCGTAAGCATTTTTCCTGTTCTGGAAAGTGTGTTTTATCAACATCTTCAAATAAATTTTCTTTAGATACACAATGAACATTAACAAAAGTAGGATAAAAAATGGTTCCCGCTTTAATAGCTTCTATTCCTTTGCAGGCTAAAAAATAACAATTAATTGATGTGTCCATAAGCTCTATGATTTCATTATACATTGGTAAAGTTTCATTAAACATGGGATTAATAATTTTAGGGTTAATAAAAACAACAGTAGGCTTTCCTTGTTTAAGAGATTGATGGATGGCGGGCAAGCTATCGCGAATAGGTTTATCGTCATATCCTAAGGTAGTAATTAGCGAGTTCATACGTACAAATGGGAAAAAGAAGTGAATAGGAAATTTGCGAAGATGACTAGAAACTGGAATGGAGACAGGATAAGAAAATAATGTTGATAAAAAACATGAAATTAGATCATGATTACGAGTTGTAAAAAATAAGGTGGGTTTAGTTGGTTCTTGAGTTGGCGGTGGAAAAGTAAGCAGTTTTTGAATACCTCCAAATAAGAAATATAAATAAAAGTAGGATTTTAAATAAGTATAAATAGATTTGTAAGATCCTTCTTTTGAGATAGCAAAAAATATAAGTAAGCCTAAATGAATAGGTAATAAAAGAGGTAAAAGAATTAGCATATAAGTATGATTTCGAATACGAGCCCATTTAACCGATTGATAAGATTTTTGTTCAGCTTGTAAACGGTTGAATTTAGATTTATTTTTTTTGTTTGTAAATTTAGAAGATAAGTTCATTAAGTAATATTTCCTTTATCATTATCAAGTAATTTTTTAATGTCTTCTTCACGCTTTTTAAGACGATCTAAAGATTCATCCATAGAGTGAGATTTATGGGGGGATGAGACATCTTTAGAGGTTGATTTAGAAGGGATATTGAATATATTAGAAAATGAGTGAAATGTTTTTTTAAGATTATTAATAAGATTGATTTTAGAAGCGTTTTGTTTAGGTTGCGGAGAGGGAGGCGTTGTTTTTATCATAGATTTTCGTTTTTGTATTGAAGAAGGTGGTTTTTTTTGCGCAAGTGAATTGACGGTTGGTTTTTTTGGTTCTTTTATAGTGTGAGAAGTAGTATTGATGGTTGGGGCTGATAAATCAGACGATATATCTGGTGTAGGTTGAGATTTTTTAGAAGACTTTGAATTAGATTGAGCTGGAAAATCTTGTTTAATGGATGTTAAATGAGGGTTTTTTTGAGGAGGAGTTTTCGCAGGAGAGGGAGGCTGGATCTGATCTAGTGTATTAGAAAACTGATCAAGGGTAGTATTTAACAAGTCATCAAGATACTGTGTTGTATTTTCTAAAGAATTTTCATCTTGAAAAAGTTTTTTAAAACGGTCATCATCCATCTTAAAATCATCAAATGGAGATGGAGAGTTAGGTTTTTTCTTTTTCGTCATTAACTTGTTTATCAATATCAGCTATTGATCCATCTATTTTATTTTTTAAAGATGATAAATTATTGATAAGATCAACTTTATTTTGATCGGATTGTTTAATGAGTTCTATAATACGCTTTTCAGATTCAATAATAGATTGTTTGTGGCGTTCAAAATTTTTTCTGGAACGATACGCAGCATAAAAATCACGAGTAATAAAATATAAAACAGGGAGTAAGACAGCCAATAAAATTGAATATTTTTCGATATAGTCAAAAAAACTCATGGTTAAAAATCTCCTACAATTGATTCATAACAGTCTTAATATTTCCTTCAGAATTAGATTGAAGATAATCATTAATTAGTTTATAAAATTTCATATAAACATTTCTTTTCTTATTATTCTTAATTTTTTCATATACAGAGATAGATGTACAACATTTTTTTAATATATAAATAGGTAATTGTTCTAAGATTTTTATAACCCAAGAGGGAGACTTGATAGTATCAAGAGAGAGAAGAAAATATTCAATAATAGAATCTAAGGTAGGGCTATGGTTGGGAAACATAACAACAAAAGAAACAGAGATATGAAAAAACTTTAGATACGATGAAAAATTATCTTTAGAGTTTAAGGAAAGACGTAAGTTAGAAAAATCATGAAAAGTTAATTTAACAAAATCATTTAAATCATCATCATCTAATGATTGTTGAATGGAATCAACAAAAGTAGTGATATCTTCAATAGTAAACGAAGAATCTTGAAGATAGCTAAATAATGTATTGCGATAGGAATCAGATTGCTGTGGGCTAATTTTTGATTTTTCGATGATAAGCCCATTTTGAATAGAAAAAGAAGGTTTAAGAGATCGTTTAATAGTATTAAATATAGAGACATGAGTTTTAAAGCAGGTAGTTAGAAATTCATTTTGAAGACTAGGTTCTAAAGTAGAGAAGAGAGAGACTAGTAAATTATTATTATTAACATTAAGTAATAAACAAGATTGGTCGCTATAAATAAGATTGGAAAAACATTTTTTTTGTGAGTTTACAGATAAGCTAAAAAATAAGTTACACTTCATGGTTTCTACAAAAGAAGCTTGAATTAAAGTTGAAAAAGTAGTGATTTCATTATCATTATTAAGTTCAATATTAGTTTGGTCATGAATATAAATAGCTTCTAGAAAGTTACTTGCTAGCATCACCTGATCAGATGAGAAAGATTCTAGTAGTTTCTGATCAATAGACATAGTTTAAGTATAATAGGATATGCAAAAAAGAGCCATAAATCAGCTTTTAGTTGGTATGTAGTTAATAGGGTTTACTGTAGAAACATATTTAATTCGAGATGATGAGTTTTTCACAATAACCTTAACTTCAAAATGGAGATGAGGTCCTGTAGCATAGCCTGTATCGCCAACCCAACCCAGCACGTCTCCCTTACGTAATATATCTCCTTTTTTAACTAAAATACGAGATTGATGAGCATAAAAAGAAGAGATAACTTGGTTCGTTTTAGGGTGAAGCCCGTGATAAATTAAGACGCTATTTCCATACCCTCCATGAGGTCCGGCAAAAATAACTTTTCCAGAATCAGCTGCTTTAATAGGCGTTCCTTTTGGCGCTGCAAAATCGATGCCAGCATGTTTCATCTTACGTTTAAAAATAGGATGACGGCGATTACCATATTTTGAGGATATCCAACCTTTAACAGGATAGATAAAATTTCCTGATCCATAAGAACGAGTTGGTTCTTTAAGAATTAATTTAGATAAATACTTAGATAGTTTTTCTAGCTCTTTATTTTCTTGAGTAATACGTTTGATATCATGTTTTAGCTGAGTAATATAATATGTTTTTTGTGTTCTTTTTTTCTGTAAAGATTTTTCATGATTTTTTTTTTCTTTTTGTAAGGAAAGAATTTCGGTCGTTTTAGTAAGAAATTCAGATCGTTTTTGTCTAATAGTTTTTAAATGAGTTTTGATAGATTGGATAAGATTGATATCATATTTAATAATAAGTGAAAAAAAGTAATGGCTACTAGTATCATAAATCCAGTTATCATTAGAAATCATAAGATCAAAAATACTTAAGGGTGAATGTTTGTATAGATAGCGAATACGTTTCTTAAATGCTGTATTTAATTGATGTTCTTTTTTAGAAAGGGTATCAAGCTCACGCCTTACACGTTTTTGATTATGAACCGCTTGTTCTAATTCTTGTTGTGAGCGTAGCAATGAACGTTCAATAGAACGAATATCTTTCTTAATTTTACCTAACTGAAATTGAGCTTTTTTTTGTTTTTGTTTTTTTGAAATAAGCTGTTTAGTATTTTTATTAATTTTAGCATCAGGCGTCAAGTAAGACTTCTCTCCTAAGATAGATGCATTGAAACTAGAGAAAAATAGTAATACAAAAAGTAAGCGAAACATAATTATATTATACAAAGAAGCAACAAAATAATACTAGATAAAAAAAAAAGCCCTCAAAATAGAGGGCGTTTTTGGTAGAAAATGAGGGATGAAGGATTACATCATACCTGGCATGCCACCACCCATGCCGCCCATGCCGCCACCAGCACCAGCCATAGCTGCCGCCGCTGCTGCATCAGCTTTTTCATCAGGCTTTTCAGCAATTAACACATCTGTTGTAAGTAATAAACTAACAATAGAAGCTGCATTTTGAAGAGCAGACTTAGTTACTTTACATGGATCAACAACGCCATCTTTAATAAGATCAGCAAATTCTCCTGTTCGAGCATTAAACCCAGTTTCATCTGAAGAGTTTTTAACTTTGTCAGCAATAACAGACGCTTCCAAATCAGAGTTTGAAGCAATTTGTCTTAACGGGGTTTCAAGTGCTTTACAAACAATTTTCATTCCAACTTGAAAGTCACCTTCAAATTCTTTAACAGCTTTTTCAAGAGAAGGGATTTGTCTAATTAAAGCCGTTCCACCACCTGAAACAATACCATCTTCAACAGCAGCACGTGTTGCTGATAAAGCATCTTCAACACGATGTTTTTTCTCTTTCAGTTCTGTTTCAGTAGCAGCACCTACTTTTATAACCGCAACACCACCAGAAAGTTTAGCTAAACGTTCCTGAAGTTTTTCTTTATCATAAGAAGAGTCGCTAAGCTCAATTTCTTTTTTAATTTGTTCAACACGAGCATTAATATCAGCTGCTTCACCTTTACCTTGAACAATGGTCGCGTTATCTTTGTCAGCTTTTACTTTAGAAGCAGATCCTAGCTGATTTAATTCAGTTGTTTCAAGAGCAAGACCTTTATCTTCTGAAATAACTTCTGCACCAGTTAAGACAGCAATATCTTCAAGCATAGCTTTACGTCTATCACCAAACCCAGGAGCTTTAATAGCTAAGCAATTAACAGTTCCACGAAGTTTGTTAACAACGATAGTAGCTAATGCTTCACCTTCGATATCTTCAGCGATAACAACAAGCGCTTTTCCAGCTTGAACAACTTTTTCTAAAACAGGTAAAAGATCTTTAATAGCAGAAATCTTTTTATCAGTTACTAAGATAAATGGGTCATCATAAGCTGCTTCCATTCTATCCTTATCAGTAATCATATAGGGAGATGCATATCCTTTATCAAATTGCATACCTTCTACAATATCAAGCTCTGTTTCAATACCTTTAGATTCTTCAACCGTAATAACACCATCTTTCCCAACCTTATCCATAGCATCAGCGATAAGAGATCCTATTTCATCATCATTATTAGCTGAAATAGTAGCAACCTGCGCAATAGCTTCCTTTGTTTCAATAGCTTTGCTTTTTGAGTTTAATCCTTCAATAACAATTTGAACCGCTTTTTCAATACCTTTTTTTAAGCGAATAGGGTTAGCTCCAGCAGCAACATTTTTTAAACCTTCTTTGAAAATAGCGTAACCAAGAATAGTAGCTGTCGTTGTTCCATCTCCAGCAATATCATTCGTTTTAGAAGCAACTTCTTTAAGAAGTTGAGCCCCCATATTTTCAAACGGATCTTCTAATTCAATTTCTTTGGCAATCGTAACACCATCATTAGTGATAGTGGGAGATCCCCATTTTTTTTCTAAAACAACATTATTTCCATTTGGACCTAATGTACTTCCAACAGCATCAGCTACTTTTTTGATTCCTTCTCCAAGTGACTTCCATGCGTCGTCTGAATATTTTAATTGTTTTGCAGACATAATATATAATCCTCCTAAAAATAATTTACGATTCTTGTACAGCTAAGATATCATTTTCCTTAATGATTAATAAATCACTGCCACCCACTTTTAACTCAGTACCACCATATTTGCTATAAATAATGATATCTCCCTCTTTGACAGTTAATGGGATTGTTTTTCCATCATCTGTAATTCTTCCAGAGCCAACTTTTAAAACTTTTCCAGTTTGAGATTTTTCTTGAGCAGAATCAGGAATAACAATACCTGATTTTGTAGTTTGTTCAGGAGCCTCAGGCTCTATTAAAACTCTATCTCCTAATGGCTTATATGTATTAGTTGCCATGATAATACCTCCTATATTACTTTTTTATTTTGCGTGAAATTGTAATAAAAAAATAGGGTAAGTACAAGTAAAAATAAAGAAAGAGTTAAATAATGAATATTAAAGTTGAGAAATAGTAAGATTTTCAATTAGACTATTGATATGTCTTCGCTATCATTAAACTCAAGTGCTTATAGAAGAAAAATGATGATTGGAGAGCACAAAAAAGTAAAGCCATTAGATAATCAATCAGAAGGACGATCTAAAGACTCTGAAATGAATAGAAAAGATAAAGAAAAAAAGAGAAAAGACAAGAAAGAGAAAAAAAATGTTGAGAAAAAGGTTTTAAGCGAAAAATTAGATGCAATTCCTAATAAAAATTATCCTGTTTTTAAATCAATAAAAAAAGTATTGCATATTAATTTAAGTTATCCAGAAAAGAAAGAATTAGCTATTGATTATGAAACAGGAGATATAGTAACAGATATTTTAGAGATACCTGAAAATTTTTTAGGAATTATTTGTTTTGATCCAAAAACATTTCCAAAAAATAAAAATAGAGCAAATTTATTTGATGTGGCGTATTGGTTAGCAATCAATAGCCGGGTAAACTACATTTGTGAAGGGAAGACAGTTTCACTATTGAAAAACGATTCAATTTAGTTAACAATAATCAAACAATTTTGCCGGGGTGGTGGAATTGGTAGACACGACGGACTTAAAATCCGTTGAGCATTTAAACGCTCGTGCCGGTTCAATTCCGGCTCCCGGTAC
>MDSY01052426.1_pt1 | contig 67127 bp, 44 predicted proteins | sample 811131 | NCBI WGS metagenome assembly MDSY01 (sample SAMN05326643, study PRJNA326480) | marine metagenome | isolation source: seawater | place: Atlantic Ocean: South West | collected 2010 | reverse complement strand
TTCAGTACAAATACATTAAATAACTTAGATACGGTTCAGGTAGAAGTTTTCGATGCAGGTGGATGTTCAAGTTTTTCACAGCTAATTACTATAATCGATGGACCAGGAAGTGGAGTGCCAAATTTACAGACTACTGCTAGCACACTTAACAACACCTTCTGTACAGGAGATGTTGTAACAATGACAGCAACTTCTACTGTAGCGGGGAGTAATTTTAGGTTTTCTGTTAATGGATCAGTTCAACAAAATTTTTCAAATATAAGTACCTTTATTCCGATTCTAAACAGACCTGACGCATTAACAGGTAATTATGTTGTGCTTGTAGAAGTGAATAGTCCAGGTGGATGTACAGTAACAGATACTTTAACTTTATTTGAAAATAACATACCTATTTCAAGAGTAGGAACACTTACTACAGCAAGTCCAACGATTTGTTCAGGACAGATTCCTCGACCAATAGTTGGAACTGCATCAGCAGCTTCAGGAACAATATCTTATCAATGGGAAGAATCTTTTGATAATATAACTTATACTCCTATACTTTCAGCACTAAATTCTTCTACATATACCCCGGGTGCTGCAGTATTATTATCAGCAACGAGAGTATTTTATAAGAGAATAACCTCAAGTGAACTAAATGGAGTTATTTGTACAAGAGAAGCGGCTCCTTTATTGATAACAATCAGTTCCCCTACACCTGGTCTAGTAGCTGATCCAGGAAATATTTCCGCCACAGGAACATTAACATTGTGTGTGGGTACCCCTGCTGTATTTACAGCTTCTGGTGGATTAAGTTATCAATTCCTAGTTGACAGTAACCCCAGAGGAGCAAGAACAAATCAATCTACTTTTACAATTTCTAATGTTACGAATCCACCTTCACTTGTAAACGGTCAAAAAGTTCAAGTACTTGTTTTTGATCAAGTCGCTGGCGCAGGTGGTTGTTCCGCTCTTTCTGATGAAATTATAATTAATGCGATTAATTTACCAACGGTTAATTTGACACGAACCGATAGAACAGGTAATATTTTTTGTGAGGGAGATCTACCATTTTTCACAGCCAGCAGCAGTTTAACATCACCTACCTATACTTTTAGAATTGACGGAACTCTGATAATAACGACAACTTCTTCAGTATTTACTCCTACCAATTTCAGAGGTCGTGTACTTGACGGTATGATTATAAGTGTTGATGTAAATGCGCCAGGGTTTTTAGGTTGTAGTGCAACTGATTCAATTACGTTGACTGAGAACACTGTTTCTGGCGGAAATATTTCAAATCCGAGCTTAGTAATTTGCAGTGGTGGTATTCCAAGTGCATTTTTAAACGTAGTCTCAGGAACAATTACTGGAGGTGTAACTCCAACTTATCGCTGGCAAAGTGGAACTTCATCAACTACATTTACAGATATAACACCTTTTGTAACTTCAGCAATATTTACGCCAACTTCTGCAATAATATCTGATACTTTTTATAGAAGAAGAACAATAAGCGTATTATCGGGTGTTGAATGTGATAGTTTCAGTAATATTGTTGAGATTAAAATTGCGCCACCCCTAGTTGGGGGAATCTTACTACCAGCAGTAAATTTAATTTGCTCAGGAGACGATCCCCCGGCGTTTGGACTAGGGTCTGCTGTTTCAAGAGGACCAGGAATTTCATATCAATGGCAAATTTCAACTGATGGATTTACATTTACAAATATAGCAACCGCATCAACAGGTGAATCATATGATCCACCATCTTTAAATGCACAAACCTGGTATCAACGTATTGTTAATATAGGAGCTGGGGCTCCACCGGCGGCTTGTACAGATTTAAGTTCAGTCGTAAGATTTGACATACTTGATGTTGATCCTGGGGCTTTGGATACCTCTGCAAACCAAGACTATTGTTTTGGTACAATGCCACCAACCCTTGAAAGTTCAATTATCTTAGGAGTAAGGCAAAATGCATCAAGTATTATTGGAACTATTTCTTATCAGTGGCAGGATTCTGATTTTGGTGGTACATGGTCTGACATTCCATCTGCTAATCAAAACTTTTATAATCCACCCCCACTAACTCAAACTACTTTTTATCGTCGTTTGGCATTATCTACAACTGCAAGTGGTGTATGTACTGATTTTACTAATGTAATTAGAATAGGAATATTACCTCAAATAGATGAGCCGACAATTTTGCCTAGAGATCAAACTCTTTGCACAATAACTACTCCAGCTATTGTTCCAGCACCTTTAGTTATGACACCACCTAATCCGAGTACCGCTTCTGTAACTTATCAGTGGCAGCAGTCACCAGATAAGGGTTTTTGGTTTGATATTCCAGGTCAACAAGGAGTTAGTCTTTTATTTAGCGTTGGTTTAGATGGAACAGCTGGAACTGCTGATGATGACTCTTGGTTACCATCTTCGCCAGCAACTTATTATCGTGTGGTAACCACTTATGTTGGAGACCCAAGACCCTCTGTTCAAGAGCAAGCGAGAGTGTTATTGAGGAATGAACCATTTGCAATGATCATAGCAGATTATACTATTGCTATAAATGGCAATAAGCATACTGTTACAACGGGTACAGGTAGTTCGACAGACGACATAGGGAACAGCTTAGCAGCAGAAATATCTACTAGTGATCCAGTTGTTAATGCTAGCTACAATTCATCATCTACTTTAATAACGATTTCACCAGTATCACCATTACCAGGCGCTTATACTGTAGCCTCTTCGATTTTATTAACAGATGATTCAATAGCTGTAGATTTCCCCATTGTTGGTTCGCCTGTTTATATGAAAATTTTGGTATCGGGTAATAATGGTACACGAAACCCGAATGCAGGGCTTGATACTTGTCAAGTTTATTCAAATGTTTCTAGAATTGTTGTAGAACCAGCACCTTCATTAACCCTAATAAGTGGCGTAGTTTCTCCACAATCTGTATGTGCAGGAGACCCTATTATACCTGTTGAATGGAGTTTCACAGACAACATTGATGAAATACAAATCACAGGTCTTGATCCAGGATTACTTCCTGTAATATCAGGAGTAGGTACTGTTATTGGTCCCTTTGCTGTTGGTGGTTTAGGATTTCCAGGTTGGTATAGACTAATCGGTGTGGCTTCAAGAACATTTACTGTTTCAGGTACTGTAAATAATTCCACAAATTTTAATGTAGTAACTGTATTGAATCCATTATCTAATTGTACCCCAATAAACGAGAGATACTCCATTCAAGTTACACCTGATGCAATTCAACCGAATTTCATTAGAAAAGGCACAAATTTACCTGGTTATGAGGTGCTGTCGTCTGCAATGAGCTCTATTGCTTCCATAACTGCAATTACCCCCGTTCGTTGGTATAATAATACGGTTTGTCAAGCACGACCTCCACTTAGAATTCCACAGGAAACAGACTTTTATGCCTGTTATATTGACAACACTTTTAATCAATTGTCCAATTCATACGAATTTGAATCCTCTCCTCCTGCAGCAGGAACAATGATAAATAACAGTTTTCAAGAAACTACTGTACAATTAAATACATTAACATTGCCCGTTGTTGGAGAAGCATACACAGTAACAATTACTACAACCCCTCAAAATATTACTACATCATATACTTCAACTTCAACATTATTAATTGCGACCACTGACCAAATTGGTTTTGATTTAGCAAGAAAAATTTCACTTAATACTGAAGTAAATGCAATTTATAATGGAACTACTGACGAAATTGTTATTGAATCTGCACTTACTACTGTAACGTTTAGTACTACAGTTTCTCCGATGATTGCTGGGCAATCGACTCAATTTAATCTGCCAACTAATAATATTATTATAAGAAGCGGAACGATGAGATGGAATACCACATTTACTGGTTCGTCCACTATTCGAGTTCGATCAATTGGTTGTGGTTCAGGTGTATCTTCATGGACCTCAGTAGTAATTGATGTGATTCCTGAAACTGTTCCGGGTAATCCATTATCAGATCTTTATCCACCCGTAGTTATAGATGCAGATATTTGTAGTGGAGCTACAACAGGGATTGTACCTATATGTCAGATAGATACCTCTACTTTACCAACACAATTTTTTACTGCTAGTGATAATGTAATTAATGTTAATGATTATGGTTCCCTTCAATGGAGAATGCAAAATATTGCACCAGGTTCATTAACTGTAGCTACCCCTGGTACGATAGATCAAGCAACAGGTATAATAACTTGGAACATTGGATGGTGGGGAACTTTTGACCTACAAGTTCGTCCAGTTGATTGTGATGGAGGATTTGGAAACTGGTCAACATCAACAATCAGTATTGGTCCAACCAATGGACCAATTACAGACGTAACCCCCATAACAGCTCTACCAGAATGTCCGATTCCTGATGGTGGATTTTCTACCACATTACGATCAAGTCAGGAAGTAAATTGGTATGTAAATAGCCCTGTAGGACTAGTCAGTTCAACTACATTTATTAATACCGTAACTTTTCAACTTACTCCCCTGGCTAATAACGACTTATTCTTAGACTTTGAGCCTGGATTTTCGGGTAACATAATCATTACTGTTGAGCCTGCTCTTTGTCCAGGATCAACAGTAAATTATGTAATAAATGTTCCAGGTCCACCTACAATTGTTTTAACATCTGGTTTTAATTCTAATCTTCAAATAGGAGCAACATCAATTTGTAGAAATACTGCAATTAGTTCAATTACTTATGAAATAGGAGGAGCTGCAGATGCAGTAACTGTTACAGGTCTTCCGACAGGAATTATTCCTATATTGGATATTACTCCCCAGTCTACTTCATTGAACTTATCAAATACAGGTACAGCTTTTAGTGCTGGACAAATTTATTCGATTCAAATAAATAACCTTACATATAACTTCGTTACTACCGGACCAGGAAATGATTTAGACACTGTTGGTGAAGGATTACGAGATGACATTAACTTAAGAACTACAAATTTTGTAGCCACTTATACTTCTCCTTTATTATCTATAGAGCCAAGTGGTACAGGGAAAAGAGGAGATTCTTTTATTTTAGCACCATCAACACCGGTAGGGAATTCAGTTGATATCGCACCACCTCTAACAACACCATTACAAAAAACACTAACCATATCTGGCACCCCTATAAATAGTATTCCAGCAGGGCGATACCCTTATGTAATAACAACACAAGCTCCTGCCGCTAACTGTGCGGTTGTAAGTGCCACTGGTATTATTGAAATTGAGGAATCTGCATCGATAACAATAGTTAATGGGATTGCAAATAATACTGGGGCAAATTCAATATGTAATGGGGCATCCTATACACCTCCTGCAACTTTATTGACTCTTGATATCACTAATGCGTTTACTTTAAGAGTAGATCCTCTTACACCATTACCAAACGGACTAATATTATCTGGGTCTGCTAGCGGAACAGTAAACCAGTTTGAAATTACAGGACAAATCAGTCAAACTGTTGTTGTTCCAACAATTTTTGTTGTTAACCTTGTTACTATAGGTGCAAACTGTGCAGATGCAGTTTTACAAATTTCAATTGAAGTTGAGCCAACACCGGACATAATTCCTGCAGCAGGAGCCAACCTTAATCCTTTTGTATGCTCATCAGAACCTTTAGCTCCAATTCGATTTGAAGTATTTAACCCTGCATTTGGACTGGGAGAAACAGCATCAAGTACATTCCCTCCTGGAATTAGTGGAAATCTTTTCCAACAAATTCAACTATCTCAATTTACAGTTGACTTTCTAAGAGGAGTTGCAGATACAACTGCTGTTAGTGATACCTTTATTTTTAACATCAACAATACTCCTTATACATATGTAACACCAAATACAGCGACAAATATTCAAATAGCAGCAGAAATTAATACATTTTTAACCGCACAATTACCCGCTGCTCAATTCACTGTCCTTTATACTGCTGGTACAAATCTAATTCAGATTCAACACGCTAATGCAGGTATAGCATTTAACATAATATCATCTGACGATGCAACCTTCCTTGATATAAGTGATACTCAAATCATTACACCACCAGCATATTATGAAATTTCAGGAACTCCCTCGATTACCCTGGCCACTCCAAGACCATACATTTACGAACTAATAACAACAGGGCCAAATTGTACAGGAAGTAGCTCTGTGAGCGGAACAATAACGGTACAACCCAGAACAACGGCAAGTTATCAATCTGGGGTTTTAAATCAAGTTATTTGTGATGACGAAACAATGACTGATATTGTTTATTCAACGGTAGGTGCCATTGCGATAGCAATAGTTACTCCAACGACACCGTCTTGGTTAGATGTTGATTTTAATTCAATAACGCAGTTAATAACTATTTCAACTCCATTGGCTCCAAATCAAAATGTTACAACTACTACTGTTTATAATTATCAGATTAATTTATTAGGAAACTTGTTTGGCTGTAACGCTGTTCCCTCTCCAATATCAGGTACAATAACAATAACTCCTTTGGATCAAATTTCACATATAATAACCTCAGGGGCTGAAAATCAATCAATTTGTGTTGGAGGTAATCCGGCAGTAACTTTTGCAATCGATCCAATTGAATATCAATTATCAGGAGGAGCAACGGGTGCTACAGTTACAGGACTTCCACCTGGAATAACTCCAACTTTCACAGCCTTAAATAGAGTTATTCTTTCAGGAACTGCAACGGCAATTCCTACCCCAACCTTCACATACAATTATCAGATAATAACAACCCCTGCAGGTTGTGCATCCGCTACTGCATCGGGTTCTATAACTGTATTTTCACAACCGGAATTAACTTTAGTAACTACAGCAACTACTGCTAATCAAGTTGGTTTAAATTCAATATGTGATGCTCAGCCAATAAAAACCATAATTTACGAACACAGTTCTACAATTCCAGTTACTACTCAAGTCAATTTCACATGGTTAGGTTCAAATACACTCTCTGGATCTGGAGTAACTGCTTTATCATCTGGTACAAACCAATTTGTAATTTCTGGAACTCCAACTACCAACGTTACAGAAACCACTATGTATAATTATCAAATCGAAACTGTAGGAAGTAATTGTGAGCCTGAAATTATTTTAACAGGAAGTATTCAGATAAATCCAAATCAAACGATTGACCTCATATCAGCAGTCAATTCTGACAATCAAACGATTTGTGTGAACGATCAAGATAGTCCAGCTACTGCAAATACATTAAGTTTTGTATCCATAGAGTATCAATTGGGTGGTGGAGCAACTAATTATAACATTATAGGATTACCACCCGGTTTAATTCACAACAGAACAATCTCAAATACAGTTTTGATCAATGGATTTGTCGATTCTTCAGCAACCACAATAGCTTCGCCAACTGTAATTTATAATTATATAATTTCAACTACCGGAACATGTTCAGATACTCTAGCTTTAGGTGTTATAGAAGTTCACTCTCTACCAACCTTGAGCTTAACAAGTTCGGTAACCTCAGCAGATCAAACTGGAATCAATGCGATATGTGATGGTACTCCAATGGAAACTATTGTTTACGAAATGGGTGGAGGAGCAACATTAATGAATTTTTCTTGGGTAGGTTCAAATACCCTGTCATTTGCTGGTTCAGGATTTGTTCAAACTAATACAGGAACTCAAATTATTCTTTCTGGAATACCAACTACTAACGTCACGCAAACCACCTATTATAACTACCAAGTTGAAACTCTTGGAAGTGATTGTATCCCTGAAATTGTTTTAACAGGTAGTATTCAAATAAATCCTAATCAAACTTTAACTCTAGTTTCCTCACCAACAACAGACAGTCAGGTGATTTGTGTTAGAGACAACAATAACCCCTTAGAGCTAGAAACTTCAAATTTTCTTCCGATAGTTTACGAATTTGGAGGAGGAACAACAGGAGCTACTGTTAGTGGACTCCCACCTGGAATCTCACCATCTTCGACTGCTACATCTATTATTATTAATGGGGTGCCATCAGTTTCAGCTACATCATTAGTTTCTCCTACAATTACATACAATTATACGATTACCACATTCGGTGGTTGTTCTACCTCCACCATAAATGGTTCTATAGAGGTTCAATCACTTCCAACTTTGACCTTAATATCGACTGCAACAACAGCAAATCAGACTGGATTTGGAGGTGCTGTTTGTGTCGATCAAGATATAGTGCCAATTATTTACGAATTTGGAGGAGGAGCTGAGGGTATTACGTTTAACTGGACTTCACCTTCACCGGCACTCATTGGACCAGTGTTGTCAATATCACGAGTATTCTCAGGAACACAATACATTATTTCTGGAAAGCCAAGTCCATCTGCAACCCTAACAACAACAACAATTTTCGAATACGAAATAATAACACGTGATAGTAATTGTTTGCCCGAAATAACTCTCACTGGTAGAATTGAGGTTAAACCCGAAGATGTATTGGATTTAATTTCTGCTCCCGGATCAGACTTTCCAACAATTTGTGTGGGAGGTTTACCAACAACAGAGAGTCTTACAGATATTGTTTATGAATTAAAGAACGGAGCTGAAAGTGCCATAGTAACGGGACTACCTCCCGGAATAGCTTATACAATAACTACATCAAAAACAGTTGTGATATCAGGAACTGCCCAGGCATCAGCTTCTCTTTCTTCAACTACATTAACTCCTTGGATTTATACTGTAACGACAATTGGATGTTCACCAGTTATTGCAAATGGAACCATTACAGTTACCCCAAAACCTGAATTGGTTTTAATTGCCGGAACTGCAGTTCAAACTCCTGTTTGTAATTTAACACCAATAATAGATGTTCAATACATATATAATCCTGCAGCAGGAGGACCTCCAGCTGTTACCTGGCCAAACGGGCAACCTAATGGTGTAAATGTATCGTTTGGTGGATTTACTGATCGATTAACAATAGGAGGTATACCTTCAGTAGTAATTACAAGGACTACAATTTATCCATATATAGTAACATTCACTGGCAAATGCTCTCCTTCTATTGTTTTAAGAGGTAGTGTTGGCGTGATACCAACTCCTGTGATCGATTCAAATTACATACTTACAAATGATGTAACCAATGTAAGTTGTTTTGATGCATCAGATGGGTCGATTATAATTCCAGGTGAAGCAGCACTTGGATTTAGTAATCGTATAAGAGGTGGTATGTTGAGTGTTCAACAAATAGATCAAATATCTTTTTCAGGTACTACAACCATAGGTGATATAATTCGAGTAACTTCAGCAGGTAATACCTTTGAGTATACTATAAAAGCTGATCCATATGGAAGTGGTATCCCTGAAACTTTAATTGTAGTTAACAATCTGGTTGCAAAAGTAATTAATGATGGAGTTGTTATCTCAGGTCCTGTGGTTGAACCCTATGTAACAGCAACACCTATAGTTGGTGGGATATCTTTGGAAGCAGATATTGGTGGAATTCCACTAAATACATCTGTAGATATTACTCAAACTACAAGTTTGAGTACTACCTTAGTTACAACCCAAGCAAATAGAGCTTTGAATTATAATTACCTTTGGCAAGGACCAAATGGTTATACAAGTTCAAGTCTAAGTATATTTAATCTTAAAGCCGGTGATTATACTCTTACAGTTGATCTCAACGGTTGTTCCGACCAATCTGCAGTAATTACTGTAACCGAACCACCAGAATTAGTGGTGGGTGTGAATCTTTGTTCTGGTTCTGCACAGGTTACTGTGACCGGTGGCACCCCTCCTTACACCTTTATTTTAGAGGATGATAATGGAGCTCAGATTGGGCCACCAATAGTAAAACCAGGAGAACACACCTATACAGGACTTGCCATTGGTGATGACTACATCGTTGAAGTTACCGATCAGTCATGTACGGTAGCAGTTCGTGAAGCTTTTAGAGTGCCAACCTCATTGAGCTTTAATCATTGGGATCTAAACGAAGGAGTTACCAACAGTTATTGTGCAACCGGAACAGTTGGAAATGGTAGTATTGAGTTGACTCGAGGTACAGGTGCTACTTTCCAAAGCGCATTTTCTGGAGGATCAAATGTATTCTCATACAAATGGCAAAGCACGTCCTCTGCCGGGATAATTGGAGTAAGTCCTAATATTTATAATCTACCTCCAGATGTATATACTGTAACAGTTACGGACTTAATTTTGGGTTGTTCTGACACACGTCCGTTTACGGTGGGTGGATTCCCTGTTCTAGAGCTAAATGCAGGTGTTGTAGGATTCCTAGTAGATAACTCTACCGGTGTTGCTTCAAGTACTGCAGACTTTGTTTACAATTTGGCATGTAATGGTGATACAGATGCTAACTTCACTTTAATAGCCAGTGGTGGAAATAGTAATTACACCATTACTCCAGTTGTTCCAGTTGTTTCTACTATCAGTAATATTGGAGGCACAATACTTGTTGCTGACGGAGGACCTGGTCTTTATACTTTCAATTTACAAGATACAGGTCCAGACGGAGATACTTGTTCGGTGATAAAAACAGTTGAGGTAATTAACCCTGACCCAATGTTCCTTGTTGAAAATACAGGAAATAGAAATAATCCTATTTGTAATGGAGACTTCGGATTGGTTGAGTTTAACGTAGTTGGAGGTTCACCAAACAGAGGTCCTTACAGAGTTACATTGAACGGAGGTGCTTTAGTTAAGAGTTCTTTAACGCCAGGAGATAGAAGAGTGGTGTTTGACAATATTGATACTTCTCTAATTAGCTCCATAGCTACTAATGTTCTTATAGAGGACGCATTTGGATGTTCTGTAACTTCTCAAATTACTGCTATAACTTTTAATGTTATTCCAGACCTGCAGTTTGAAATAGATGTAATAGATATTGATTGTTCTGTTCCAACTGATGGAAGTGTAACCTTTAGAGAAGTTGGGCCTGATACATTTGCAGATTCTCAACAAGTTCAGATTCGAGTTTATCTAGCTTCGAATGGTACCAATATTTTCAAAGCTTGGGGAGCAAATCCTAATGAATCAGTTTCAATACCATTGACTGGTCTGGGGATATATAATTATAATATTACTGATGGTAATGGATGTCTTTTGACACCCACACCTGATCCTAATTTTGAAGTTAAAGTAATTGGAAACGATAACCCGCTTAATATTGGTTGGGATGTTACACCGGTTGGTTGCGGAAATGATACTAGTAGAATTGTTTTAAACATTGAAAATATAGTACCACCATTAAGTATTTCATGGTTTGAAAAGAAACCGGTAGTAACTACAATTAGCTCAACAACTGGTGGAATAACTACTTCTACTGATACAACAAACATCGAATTTGTACTTATTCCTTCTCTGGATGGTAATGCCACAGTATCTGATTTACCAGAAGGGGTTTATCGAGCAGAAGTGTCAGACGCCCGCTCACAAAACTGTGGAGGGACTGTAGCTACTGATCCCCCAATTATTCTTCAGGAAAGTTCAATTGAAATTGTGAATTTCAAAACAATTGAAAATAAACCAGCTCTTTGTGATAATTATGGAAACGCATTTACCTCTGACATAAGTTTTAAAATTAATGCAAACTTGAGAAGAGGTTCAATTTCAAGTAGTTTTAATATTTCCTTAATATCTCAGAACACTGGAGCTGTAATTCCAATACCTGCAGCTTTGGATATGAATGGTGATGGAATAGTTGATCCAAAACTTCCAAATTTTCTCTATCGTTACCCTCTATTACCGCCTGACAGTTATACTCTTACTGTTGAAGAAAGATTTCCACCAACCCTTCCTGCAACTAGTACCCTAGTCGCATGCTCAGAAATATTCTTCTTTGATATTTTAGACTATTTACCAATAGAATATACCGGGGATACTTTAGGAATTACAACAGATCTTTGTTCAGGACGTGGTACAATTATAGGTGACGCTGTTGGTGGTGTACCATTTACTGACACTGGATTACCAACTTACATATGGGTATGGACTTTCACTCCATTAGATAACTTAAGGGGAGTAGAAACTTTCTTTTCTAAAGATATTCTTGATGCCGAGCCTGGTAGCTATTGTGTAAAAATAACAGATTCAAATGATTGTACTTATGATTCCTGTGATACTGCTGCAGGCGCTACCCCAATCGATATAGAAGTTGAAGACAAAGTTACACCATTTAGTATCACAGGTAATCTCACAGATCCTGATGATTCAAGTCTAAAAGTTAAATCACTACCTCCTGACTGCACAAGTGGTGGTCTTAATGGACAAATTGGTGTTGCTATTGATGGTGGTCAACTACCTATTGAAATTACTTGGTTTATTGAGGATCCAACTACTCTCACAGCAGCAACTAATCCAGGCTATCGTCCACTATCACAGTTCACCGGTAAAGCTGATTTACGAGATCTAGTTCCTGGAAACTATAAGATGATTTTACAGAGTATGAGTAAATTGGCTGATGCTTGTAAAGGAACTGGTAATTTCCTAAATAATGATTATTTATACTACGAAGAAATTATCCAGGTAACACCAAACAGGGAACTTTTTGTCATTGATGGTCCATTTGTTGATAATGATCTTTGTGGTACAGCCCAAGGAAGATTAGAGATAGATATATATGACAATAATGATGGAATTCTAGATTTCTACTATGATGATATTCTTATAAACCGAAATGATGTTATTCAGTTGAGTGATCGTTCTTGGTCAGTTGGAATTACCAATGCAGTAGAAACCGCTCAACTCAAGATTGTAAATGCAGAGGGTTGTTGGATTGAAGTAGAAATCAGTAGGGGAATAGGAGAACCAAGCTTTACTTATGACGCTCCAGCTTTTGGAATTAATGGCGTTATTGGGGCACGTGAAGAGGTTACTTTTGAGAATACATCAACTGATCCATTTGTGAAATCAGAATGGATATTTGGAGATGCTTCAACCCCTTTAATTGTAGAATCTGCTGCGGTAAGTATTACTCAAGTTCGACATGTTTATGGAGTATCTGGAACTTATTTTGCAACTTTACGAATTTCTAATTCAATTGGTTGCTCTGAGGAAGAAACTATGCCAATTGTAATAGGAAAAGGCTATAATATTAGGGCTCCCAATGTATTCACTCCTGGTGGTACTGATACTATGAATAGTCACTTTAAACCCCTGTTTAATGGGTTTAGTGATATGATATTTACTGTTTATGATTATCGTGGTAATGTTTTATATAATGATTATGGTTTTGAGCAAGATGTAAGTAACCCTGTAGGATTTGAATTAATAGGTTGGGATGGAAGCAATGACAACGATTCACCCTATTATATCTATACCGCCTCTGGTCTACTTCTTGACGAAGTGACAAGAGTTGAGAAAAGTGGAACCTTTATTATTATAAGATAAATGATTAAAATAAAATTAATATATATTATTTTTCTTTTTGCATTTCATTTTGGAGGATTACTTTATGCTCAAGAGGATTATATTGTTAATCATTCCAAGTTTATGCAAAAATCTAATCCAAGTTATTTTGGGTTTAATAGTCTAAATAAAGTGGGAGTTTTATATAATTCGTTGAAATTGAATGAATACGACAGGATGGATAACAAGTATTTCTTTGGATCGGCAAATTTCGAAAATCAGGGATTTAGTCTTGGTATAGACATTAACTCCTTTAAAATTCAAACCACTGGTTTAACGACTAATATAGTTAATCTCAGTTATGTATATAAACTTCAATTTGATAATAACACGTTTTTTTTACCAGCTGTCACAGTAGGTTTTGGTAGTTCGACGGTAAACCCAGATAATCTAATTTTTGAAGATCAATTACTCATACCAGGTTCTATAAATCCCGAGACAATGGATCCGTTGGCTCCAAATATTAGTAGTGTAAATTATTTCGATTTAGGTGCTTCATTTATTTTACATACTGATCAGTTTCTAGCTGGCTTGACTTTTAAGCATTTAAATAAACCTAATACTTCTTATAACAAAGAAACTGAAGATTTAAAACCGGTTGAAGTCTCTATTCAAGGTGCTTATGAATTTGATTTGAATCCTTATGAAAGAAGGTACTTGCCTCGTTACTCATATTTATATGCTTATGGATCTTTTACTAAATATGGAGATGCATTGAAGATTTATCTTTCTCAAGATTTTCAACTAGGTGAATTTTCAATTGGACTCAGTCAACAAGCTACATCAATCGATGCCTTTGCACTAAATAACATTGGAGTTTCAATAGGTCTGGCTGTTGAGAATTTTGATTTTGGTCTTTTATATAATTTTCCTTTTCAATCCCCAGGTATTGTATATTCTCCAAGCATGTTTGAATTATTTATCACTTTCGACTTTTCTATTTACAGAAGAAATAGAAGAGGTCAATTCAACCGCTTACAGATTGACAACTACTACTAATTATGCTTTGGAAATGGAAAATACAAGCGACTGTATAAGATAATTAGTATTTTCTAAATATCTTATTGGGAAAAACTACTGGACTTTCAATTCCGTTACTACCCACAGTAGCAATGCCAAAAAAGAAATTATCAACTACAACACCTTGCAATGTAGTTTCAGATACATTACCTACAAACCGAGCATGATCCCAAGTAGGAGAAGTAGTATCTCTCCAATAAATTTTATATCCTTTTATGTTTTCTCCAGATACTTTTTGCCACTTAAACTTAACAGAGGCTTCAACAATCCCTCCAATTGAAAGTTCGGAAACCGAGGGTGGAGACCAGCCAATAGCTGCTAGATTAATAGCGTTAACGGCAGTTAGTTTTTTCGCATACTCAAAATTTACGGTTTCTAAAACATCTCCATAATTAATTCCATTTTCTATCCGAATATCTTGGTGCTGTTGGTTGTAATTCTCATGGGCTTCCATAATTCGTATTCCTGCAAATCCCATATCATTGAAAGGTCTGTGGTGACCACCTCTTCCAAATCGATCGAGACGGTAAATCATTTTAGGATTCATTTCGGGCATGAAGGACTGCACAGTTTTGTGCACATAGCGTGCAAGTTGTCTTGATATGCCATCTACCTCTCCACCATAGAAGCGTCTTTTATTTCTTTCACTTTCTGTTTCTGTATTGGAAACGGGCTCTGAAAAAATCCGAAAAGTCCTATTGTCAATTACTCCGTCTAGTCCCATGATGTTTCCAATCATGTCATTGTTGAAAATCCCAATAATTACCCAGCCTTTTTCTTTAGCATAAGAAGCGAGACCTTTTCCACCAAAAAGCCCTTGTTCTTCTCCAGATAAACCAGCATAAATAATACTGTTTTCAAAAGTATATTTAGACAAAACCCTTGCTGCTTCAATGGTTCCGGCCATCCCGCTTGCATTATCATTTGCACCTGGTGAATCATCTGTATAATTGTTAGGATCAGAAACCCTAGAATCAATGTCCCCACTCATGATGATAAAGCGGTTGGGATAGCGACTTCCTTTTTGTATGGCAATAACGTTGTTGATCCACACATCTTTTACAATTCTTTTCCCATTGGTTTTTACATAATTTTTTTGATAGCTCACTTCAATACACCCCTCACAATTTAAAGCTATTTTTTGGAAACGATCAAAAATCCATCTTCGAGCAGCTCCTATTCCTCTGCTTTCTGACAATGTATCGCTCAATGTGTGTCGCGTTCCAAAATTAGCTAATTTGGTGATATGCTGTTCAATTCGGTTTGATGAGACATCATCAATTATACGATAAAAATCTTCTTCGGTTTGAGACTGAATGAAATCGCTATTGCAAAACAGAATAAGGCAAAATATAATATTTGGAAAACTGATTTTTTTCATTTGGATGATTTAACGAGCTATTAATGAATCTAGTCAAATATAAAAAATCCTACAATCATGATTGTAGGATTTTTTAAAAACAAAACAAAATAAATTCTAAAATTAAAAAGGGTATTTATTTTCTTCGATAACCTTAGCAGCAATACTTCTCCTCAAGTCAACGATATTTGGATAATTTTGGTATTTTGTGTATTGCTTTAAACCAGCAAGCATACCTTTCAATTCTCCACCATCAGCAAAAGAAATAATAGCTTCCTTTCCTTTGGAATTGATTTTTTCAATTGCATCAAATAAATACAATTGGGTCATTTCAATTTGATTTTTTTGAGAATCCACACCAAATCGAGCACAGTTTTTTTCCGTTCTAAGAATGGTAGATTCAGCGATGTAAATTTCTATCAGAATATCAGAAAGGGCAAGAATGATTTGCTGTTCAGTATCAAACTTTGGCCCAAATTTTTGAACTGCAGAACCTGTAATCATCAGCAATACTTTTTTGAGATTTTTGATTAAATGTTTTTCTTCATTCAAGAGTTCATTGGAATTTTCAGCACTTTTAATTCCTTGCATCAATTCTTGTCCAACAGCAGTAGCAGGCCCCATCAAGTCAATCTCGCCTTTAAATCCTTTTTTCAAAAGCATTCCAATTGAAAGTAATCGGTTGATTTCATTAGTACCTTCATAAATTCTTCCAATTCGAGCATCACGCCAAGCCATTTCCATGGGAGCATCTGCTGAAAAACCCATGCCACCAAAAATTTGGATTCCTTCGTCGGTACAGCTTTGGGCTTTTTCTGAAACAGAAACCTTCAAAATAGAACACTCTATCGCAAATTCTTCAACTCCTTTGAGTTCCGCCTCTTGATGTGAAAGACCGCTTTCTAAGAGTTGGTTAATTTTCTCTTCAATATTGTATGCAGCTCTGTAGCTTGCCGATTCGCTTGCGTAAGTATTGGTTGTCATGTTGGCAAGCTTTAACTGTATTGCCCCAAATTGTGCAATGGGAGTTTTGAACTGAACACGCTCAGTAGCATATTGAACTGCTAAACTTGTAGTATTTCTCTGTGCCTCGAGGCAAGCTGCTGCAAGTTTAATACGACCAACATTAAGAGCATTCATTCCGATTTTGAAACCTTCTCCTCTTTCTGCAAGCATATTTTCAACAGGAACAACAGTTTCGTTAAAGAAAACTTGACGGGTGGAGGAAGCTTTGATACCAAGTTTTTTTTCTTCGTCTCCTAAAGTAATCCCATTTTCTAGGTCCTTGGGAACGATAAAACCTGTAATGTTTCTATCGTCTTCAATACGTGCAAAAACAATAAAGATATCGGCAAAGCCTGCATTAGAAATCCACATTTTTTGACCTGTTATTTTATAGTGTGTTCCGTCTTCAGACAAAACAGCCTTTGTTTTTCCAGAATTAGCGTCTGAGCCAGCACCTGGCTCAGTTAAGCAGTAAGCTCCAAACCATTCCCCGGTAGCAAGCTTAGAAACATATTTTTGTTTTTGCTCTTCGTTGCCGTAAAGCGTTATGGGCATGGTACCAATACCTGTGTGTGCCCCAAAAGCAGTAGAAAAAGATCCGTTGGCTCCTGAAATATAATCACAAACGAGCATTGTCGATGTAAAGGGCATTCCCAAACCGTTGTATTTTTCGGGTACAGCTACCCCTAGGAAACCAAGATCACCAGCTTTGGCCATCATTTCCCGAGTTAAATCATAATCTTTTTGTTCAAAACGTTCTCTATTGGGGATAATATCCCGATTTACAAACTCTTGAACAGACTCTTTCATCATGAGTTGTTCTTCACTAAAATCTTCCGGAGTAAAAATGTTTTTAGCAAGTGTTTCATCGACAACAAAGCCACCTCCTTGAGTTTTGATTTTTGTTTCTTCCATTTGGATTTATATTATTTAATATTTACTAATTCGTCTTTTTCTACTTTTATTTTTATGATATCAATTACTTCAAAAAAATGCTTCATTTTGTATTCATCGACATGATTCAAAATGGAATTGTTAAAGTCAAGAACTGTTTTTTTAGAAAGCTCTCTTTTTTCTTTGCCTTGTTCAGTTAAGCAAATCAACACTCCACGACCATCATTTGGATTGGGTCTTCTAACAATGTACCCCCGTTTTTCCATGGTATTTAAGATTCTAGAAAGACTGGTAGGCTCCATACCCATTTTTGGACCTAAGGCTGTTGATGGTGTCCCTTCTGCATCAATAGAAAGCAGTGTAAAGCCCATAGTCATAGTTGAATCGTACTGCATAGCTTTTTCATTGTACATATTTGTAATCAACTGCCAAGTAGTCCTTAACGCATATTCTATTGTAACTTGTTTCACTCAATAAGATTAATTAATTCAAATGTACAAAAAAATATTATGCACGCATAATTATGCGTGCATAATATTTTGATAAGAATAAACCCCTCATGATGAAGGGTTTATTTTACTGGTAAATTTTATCGAATAAAGTTTTGTACCTCTCTTTGACTACCTTTCTTTTAACTTTCATGGTAGGAGTGAGGTGTCCAAGTTCGATGCTCCACAACTCAGGAGTGAGTTCAAATTTCTTGACTTGTTCCCATTTTGCAAATGTTGGATTATATTCGTCAATATCTTTTTGAATCGCATCCCTTACTTCTTGACATAAACAAATGACTTCGGGTGAAGAATCAATGTTGAGGTTTTGATCTTCAATCCACGTAGCTATGTATTCAAAAGCAGGTTGAATTATTGCAGCAGGCATTTTTTGATTTTCTCCAATGACCATAATTTGCTCAATAAAAAGAGACTGTTTCATTTTATTTTCAATCAACTGAGGGGCAATGTATTTTCCACCAGAAGTTTTAAATAACTGTTTTTTTCGATCGGTTATTTTCAGAAAACCATCAGCATCAATCTCACCAATATCTCCTGTATGAAAATATCCATTTTGAATTACTTCAGCGGTTTTCTCTTCATCTTTGTAATACCCTTGCATAACGTTGGGCCCTTTACATAAGATTTCGCCATCTTCGGCAATTTTGATTTCAACGCCATCAATAGGTTTTCCAACACAGCCAAATTTTAGACCTCTATTATTGATGTCGCTAACCGTAAGAACAGGTGCTGTTTCGGTTAAACCATATCCTTCTGAAATGGTAATTCCAGCCGCACTAAAAACACGAGCTAAACGAGGCTGAAGTGCTGCACTTCCTGAACTAATGGTATGTAAGTTACCCCCTAAGGCTGCTTTCCATTTTGAGAAAATAAGTTTTCGAGCAATTTTTAATTTCAATTCATAAAGAAATCCTTTGGCTCCGTAGGGTTCATATTGAAGTCCCAGGTCAACAGCCCAATAAAACAGCTTTTTCTTAATTCCGTCCAGTTCAGCTCCTCTAGCATAAATTTTGTCGTAAACTTTTTCTAATAATCTGGGTACAGCAGTCATAAAGAAGGGTTTTACTTCTTGAAGATTTTCTGATATTTTTTCAATGGATTCAGCAAAATAAATACCAATACCTTTGTAATAATAGATGTAAAGAATTACCCGCTCATAGATGTGGCAAACGGGTAAAAAACTCAAAGCATGTGTTTTTCCAATGTCAAGGGGCAATCTTTTGGAACTAGAAAGTACATTGGAAACAATGTTATGGTGATTGAGCATAACTCCTTTTGGAACTCCTGTTGTTCCCGAAGTGTAAATTATGGTAGCTAAATCTTCTGGATTAACAGCTACTTTGGCAGCCTCAACCAATTCCTGTGTTTTTGAATCTTCTTCTTCACTCAAAAGAGTAGTCCAGGAGGAACAATTTGGGATAGAATCAAAAGAATACACCTCTTTTAATTTTATGATATTTTTTCTTACCGTGTTTAGTTTTTCCAGAATTTCAACATCAGAAATAAAGCAATATTGGCTTTCTGAGTGATTGAGTACATATTCGTATTCAGGTCCAGTGATGGTGGGATAAATAGGCACGGTAACAGCCCCAAGTTGTAAGATACCCAAATCCATAATACACCATTCGGTTCTATTGTTAGTGGATATCAATGCAATCTTATCTCCTTTTTTAACTCCTAGTTTGATTAATGAACGGCTTACTTGTTGTACTTTTTGATAAAAATCTTCTGTTGAAAGGCTTTGCCATTCCCCATTGTATTTTGTAGTTACAGACTTTTCTAGTGGTATTTTATTTCTTTGAATTTCTATAAACTCAAAAAGCTTTGTTGGTTTCATTTTTAATGATTTAGTTAATAAATGTACCCAAATATTTTTGAACTATGAAAAGTATGTTCAAATCTAATCTCAGATTTGTAAAATTTATTCTAGGAGGCTAGCCATTTGTAAGCATTTTCGAAAGCCATTATCCATGGAGAAACTTCATCTTTTCTGCCTTCGGTATAATGTCCCCAATTCCACGGAAAAGTAGAACGCTCAAGGTGAGGCATCATAACTAAATGTCTTCCGTCTTCGTTACAAAGCATAGCAGCATCGTAGTCCGAACCGTTTGGATTTGCTGGGTAATCTGCATAAGTGTATTTCCCCGGAATTTGATAATTTGATTCTGCTTTTGGCAATGAGAATCTACCTTCTGCGTGAGCAGACCAAACCCCGAGTGTACTTCCCTCTAGGCCTTTGAGTAAAACAGAACTACTTTCATTGATCGTGACAGTCGAAAAGACGCATTCAAACTTACCCGATTTGTTGTGAAGCATTTTAGGTTTATCCGAAACGTTCGGATTGATTAATCCCAGTTCAATAAAAAGCTGACATCCGTTACACACCCCTAAGGAAAGGGTATCGGGTCTTGCGAAAAAATTATCCAGCGATTTTTTTGCTTTTTCATTGTATTTAAAAGCACCTGCCCATCCTTTTGCGGATCCCAGTACATCAGAATTTGAAAAGCCTCCGACTGCAACAATAAAATTGAGATCTTCAAAGGTTTCTCTTCCTTCGATAAGGTCAGTCATATGAACATCTCGAACATCGAAACCAGCAAGTTGCATTGCATAGGCCATTTCTCTTTCAGAATTACTTCCTTTTTCGCGGATTACGGCTGCTTTAATTTTTGTTTTAGGAATAGCGTTTAATTTTCCGCTAAAATCTTTTGGAAATTTAAATTGAAGTGGAAGCTGGTCTATGTTATTTGATCGATCAGTCGAGCATGATTTTTCAGTTTGTTCTGCATCTAAAAGTGCAGAAGTTTTATTCCAAGTTTTGCGTAATTGTTTTATTGAAAATTCAACGGTATTAGTATCATTTTTTAGAGTAATTTTTGAATCGTTACGAATGGTTCCTATTTTACGGCATACAATTCCTCTTGAACCAAAGTTTGCTGTTAGATCTTCGTTGGATTGAAGTAAGACTCCAATTTTTTCCGAAAACAAAACACGAACACTATCCTTTTCTTCAAGATTGCTAAGATCCAGATCAAGTCCGATATTGAGGCTAGGGAAACACAGTTCAAGAAGAGAGGTAATCAATCCTCCAGATCCGATATCGTGACCAGAACTGATAACTCCGTTTTGAATTAATTCTTGAATCCTATTGAATACTTTTGCAAAGTATGAAGCATCTTTTACTGTTGGAGCTTGATTTCCTATTGCATTTTGTGTTTGCGCAAACGAAGAACCTCCAAGATGGAATTCATCTTGAGACATATCGAGGTAATAAAGATCTCCTCCTGATGTTTTCAAAACTGGACTAATGATATTGGTAACATCCTTACACTGTGCTGCTGCTGATATGATAACTGTTCCAGGTGCTTTTACCTCTTGATCCTTGTATTTTTGTTTCATTGAAAGGGAATCTTTTCCAGTTGGAATATTGATTCCCAAGGCGATTGCGAATTCAGAACAAGCCTCAACAGCTAGGTAAAGTCGTGCATCTTCTCCAGGATTATTGCAAGGCCACATCCAGTTTGCAGAAAGAGAAACAGATTTTAATCCATCTACTAAGGGTGCCCAAACTAGATTTGAAAGAGATTCAGCAATTGCATTTACACTCCCTTTTTTGGGGTCAATAAGACCCGTCAAAGGCGAGTGACCTAATGAAGTTGCAACTCCATTTGTACCAGTGTAATCCAGTGACATGACTCCACAATTACTCAATGGTAACTGAAGTTCGCCAACACATTGTTGTTGAGCAACACGTCCTGTAACACATCGATCTACTTTATTGGTTAGCCAATCTTTACAAGCGACTGCTTCTATCTGCAAAACCTGATCTACATATTGGTTTAGGTCAGATAGGGTGTACTTTATTTCTTCATACAAAACTTCAGCTGACTGATCGTTCATCAAAGTTTTTGGAGAGCTACCAAAAAGGGCACTTAAATCCAGATCAATTGGGGTTTCATTTGATTTTTTAGAATGGAAAGAAAAATGTTTGTCATTGGTAATAACACCAACATCATAAAAAGGAGCTCGTTCACGAGAGGCTATTTTTTCGAGAATATGAGCGTCTTTTTCGGACAAGATCAAACCCATACGTTCCTGAGACTCATTTCCAATAATTTCTTTTGCAGAAAGGGTAGGATCCCCCAATGGTAGTTTATCAATTTCAATTGCACCTCCTGTTTCTTCAACGAGTTCAGATAAGCAATTTAGATGACCACCAGCACCATGATCGTGAATCGAGATGATGGGGTTATGAGCGCTTTCAACCAAAGCTCGAATGGCATTGGCAACTCTTTTTTGCATTTCGGGATTTGAACGTTGAATGGCGTTGAGTTCTATGGAGTTTCCAAAGGCACCAGTATTTGCGGAGGAAACCGCAGCACCACCCATACCAATTCTGTAATTATCGCCCCCAAGGATAATGATTCGATCTCCTTTTGAGGGGGTGTCTTTTTGAGCTTGATCTTTTTTTCCAAATCCAATTCCACCAGCCTGCATAATAACCTTATCGTATCCAAGCTTGTGTTCTCCCTCTTGATGTTCAAAAGTTAAAACAGAACCAGCGATTAGTGGTTGTCCAAATTTATTCCCAAAATCTGATGTTCCATTAGAGGCTTTGATTAGGATTTCAAGGGGAGTTTGATACAACCATTCGCGTTTTGGAAATCCACTTTCCCAACTATTCTCTTTGGATACTCTAGAATATGGAGTCATGTAAACTGCGGTACCCGCAAGAGGTAAGGATCCTTTCCCACCGGCAAGACGATCTCGAATTTCACCACCCGAACCTGTTGCAGCTCCGTTAAAAGGCTCTACAGTAGTTGGAAAATTATGCGTTTCTGCTTTAAGAGAAAGCACACTTTTGATTGATGTTTTTTCATAAGAACTAGGCTCATCTCCTTTTTTGGGTGCAAACTGTTCAATGATTGGACCTTCAATAAAGGCTACATTATCTTTGTAGGCAGAAACAATAGTATTCGGGTTTTGTTTGGATGTTTCTTTGATCATTTGAAAAAGACTTTGATCTTTTTCTTTTTGGTCAATCACAAAAGTGCCATTAAAAATTTTATGTCTACAGTGTTCAGAATTCACCTGAGAAAATCCGAAAACTTCAGAATCGGTTAGTTGACGTTTCAATTGTTTTGATAGTGTTTCTAGGAAATCAACTTCTTCCTGATTCAAAGCCAAGCCGTCTGATGCATTAAATTCGGCAATATCATCAATAAGGTTTACCTTTTCTGGAGTTATTTCGGTTTTGAATATGTGATCATCTAAAGCCTTGAAATTTTGAACCAGCATGTAGTCAATCGCATCTGTTTTGGCTTCGGGAGTGTATTTTTCGATTCTAGAAATACCTTTGATCCCCATGTTTTGTGTGATCTCAACTGCATTAGTGCTCCAAGGGGTAATCATTGTGGCTCGTGGTCCAAAAAAACTTCCAGTGAGGTTTTTGGGGTCAATGCTAGAAAGGTCACCAAACAACCATTGCAACTTTTGTTTTTCTTCAGCGGAAAGGCTTTTTTCTGTTTCAACTGCAAAAACATCTTCTTGCGGTAAGCCAAAAAAGTGGATCATAGGCAGTGTGTATTTTTAAGATGTAAATTTACGATATTTTCACACAAGAGCCCCCCAGAAATCAATTGCTTTTTTGTGCAGTTCTCCCAATGTTATTCACAAATATCTCGGACTAAACGTGCGGCATAAAAACCGTCAAATTGAGTTTCATGAGCATAGAATATCTCTTCTTTTTCTAGGCGAAAATCTGCTCCTTCTACTTGTTTTAAAAACCATTCAATTTGTCTTTGGTTTTCACTGGCTAGTGAGGAACAGGTTGCATAGATAAGTTTTCCGCCTTCTTTAACCCATTTGGATTGTTCTAAGAGTATTTTTCGTTGGAGATTTATGACCTCCAAAATACTGTCATGTGTTAGTTTCCATTTCAATTCGGGATTTCGCTTTAAAGTGCCCAGACCACTACAAGGAGCATCAATCAAAACCCGATCGGCCCATTTGGTCAAAGATTCTTTGTAGTGTGCATCACCAACCCAACTTTTTATGATACATTTAACTTTATTTCTTCGAGCTCGCTTGGATAATTCTTTGATTTTATTTCTTTCGATGTCAAACGCAATAATATCTCCTTTATTTCGCATCAAGGAGGCTAAATGAAGGGTTTTTCCTCCGGTTCCTGCGCATCCATCAATTACTTTCATCCCCGGTTTTACTTCTGTAAAAGGAGCTATTTTTTGTGAATTTGCATCTTGGATCTCGAAATATCCTTTAAGGTACAGAGGATTCTTCCGAAGATTTTTTCGGACGTTCAATTGCAATGCATCATCATATCCTTTGATGAAATGGGTTTCAATTTGATGTTTATCAAGTAATTCTTGTTGCAGTTTTTTGGGTGAAATCACAATTCTATTTACTCTGAGGATCAGTTTTGCTTCCAAGTTTAAGGCCTCAAGTTCGTCGTCCCATTTTTCACAAAGTTCTTCTCTACCTCTTTCGTAGAGCCAATTTGGAATGGATTTTGAAATTTCAGAAGTAATCTTCTCTTTTTGGTTGACCTTTATTTTTTTTATGTCTAAAAAAGTAAACTCTTCCCAATTTGGGAGTTCTATGGAGTTTACAACCAACCAGGTTCCCAAAAGATTCCAAAGTTGTGGTACATCGGTCAAATTTTTTTCTGTCCCCGATAAAAAGCAATAGTAATTTTTCCACCGTATGATTTCATAAGTTGCTTTATGAACTCTGTTGCGATCTCTAGCCCCCCATTTGGGATTGGCAACATTTAACTTTTCTAAAACTCGGGTAGCTCTTCCGTTTTTATAAAAAATGTTAGATAGCGCATCAACGATGCCTTGGGCCGTATTCCGATGTAGCTTTTTCATTAGAATGCGAATTTACGCTTGACAACCGAACTTCATCTACTTTAGGGGCTGTTTTTTTTGTTTCTTGATTTGTGAAACATTTTTCGATGAAATTTTTCTTCTGCAATATAAATTTTTAAAACTTGTTTTGCGGTCAATTTAGTTTTTAAAGTTTCGTGAAATTTTTGATAAATTATCTCTTTTTGGCTTTTAAAATAGATGATTGAGTCGATTGCTTCAGTGGCTTCAGCTTCACTAAGTTCATCAATTTTCTTGTAGGTATTGTAGCGAATTTTCTTCATCTTTTTGTAATACCTTTTTCGCATTTCTGTTTCGTATTGATCATATGCACGCCATACAAAAGCCTCTTGTTCCGCGGTTAAACCTACTTGTTCAATAATAGAATTAATTTTCAACGATTTTAGCTGTTCGTAGCTCATTTGCATCTTTTTATCCTGTCCCCACAAAGATGAGCTTAGTATCAGGCACAGTAGACAAGGTATTGAATGCTTAATCTTCATAATCTTCATAAATTAGACAGAAATTTGGATCATAGGCTTGTTGTAATTCAAAAATTGTTTCCGCTTCCAAGTTTTCAAAGGCAATTGTTTCAAATTCAAAACTTTCAGAAAGATCCAAATCAAACAATTCAAAAGTTGTTAGCAGACTTTGTTGTTCTTCGAAGTAGCGATCTAGAGCGGCATCAGAATTCAGTTCGGGAGTTGAGCGGTTGAGTGAAAAAAAGATAAGCAAACAGGCGGCAATAATTGCTGCGAAGGGAATCAATTGAATTACTTTTATTTTGGATTTCTTCGATGGAATTTGAAGTAAATTTTTTTCAGAATCCTTAAAATAATCATTCGGGACCTCAAAATTAGATTTAATTTCTGAGATCAATTTCAAGTTTTCCTGTAACTCTTCTGCCTCCCGAAAATAATTTTCAGGAACTTTGAATCTGTGCGGTATTTTATTCTCCTTGAAGATCATTTTTTATTTTTTTTACAGCGTGATGATAGGACGCTTTTAGGGCGCCAACACTGGTTTCAAGTATTTCTGATATTTCTTCATATTTAAGTTCGTCATAATATTTGAGGTTAAAAACCAAGCGTTGCTTTTGGGGGAGCTTAGCAATAGCTTGTTGAAGTTTTAGGGCTATTTCGTCTCCATCGAAATACACATCAGCATGGAGTTTATTGATCAGATGATCGTTGTATTCGCTGATCGAATACCCCATTTTTTTAGATTTATCTTTTATTAAGCTCAAAGACTCGTTGGTTGCAATTCGGTACATCCAACTAAAAAGCTTACTTTCTCCTCTAAATTTTTTAATGTTTTTAAAAATTTTAACATAGGTGTTTTGGAGGACGTCATCTGCATCGTCATGATCTAAAACAATTTTACGAATATGCCAATACAAAGGTTGATGAAATTCTTTAACCAATGCCTTGAACCCTTCTTCCTGTGTCTTAGGGTTTTTTAGTGAAACTACCAAAAGAGAATGATCTTCCAATATTTTTTTATTAATCATTGGACTCTAAAAGTATGAAATAGTTTAAATCGCTTTACTTTTCCATAGGGAGATGACAATTAATTGCTCTGTTAAAGACTTCTTTTCCACTCGATAAAGCTTTCAAATAAATGGTTCCAGAAGAAAACTAGAAGAATTACAATTACACACAACAAGTATGCAATTGAAATAATGATATCCTTATTGTCTTTCATTTTTTGAAGTTAGATGGACTGCATTTCAACTAATTTTTTGTAGGCACTTTCATTGTAAATCAATTCTTTATGAGTTCCAATTTCAATAATTTTTCCGTCTTGCATCACTACAATTTTATCGGCTTTTTGAATAGTTGAAAGACGATGGGCTATGACCAAAGAAGTTCGATTACTCATCAAATTTTCCAAAGCCTCTTGGACTAATTTTTCAGACTCTGTATCCAAGGCAGACGTGGCCTCATCAAGAACCATGATGGGTGGATTTTTGAGAACTGCTCGGGCTATGGAAAGCCGTTGCTTTTGACCGCCTGACAATTTATTTCCTTGATCCCCAATATTGGTATCATATCCTTGGGGAAGGTTTGAAATAAAGGAGTGTGCATTGGCTATTTTTGCTGCCTCTACTACTTCTTTATCTGTTGCTTCTGGATTTCCTACCCGTAAATTGTTTTGAACGGTATCATTAAACAAAATGGAGTCTTGAGTTACAATTCCAATGAGTTTTCTCAACGAATGTGTTTTGATTTTTTTTAGGTTATTTCCATCAATAGAAACGGATCCTTGTTGCACGTCATAAAAACGATTCAACAAATTGGCAACGGTTGTTTTACCGCTCCCAGATTGTCCAACAAGTGCAATGGTTTCTCCTTTTTTTAGGGTTAGAGAAAATTGGTCTAAAATAAGTTTAGTGTCGTATTTGAAACCAATATTATTAAAATGAATTTCTTGATTGAAGTCTTTGACGTTCTTTGCGTCTGGGCGGTCTACAAGTTTGTTGGGAGCATCTAAAATTTCTAAAACCCGTTCTGCAGCAGCATTTCCTTTTTTTATTGCGTAAGAAGCTTTACTGATTGCTTTTGCTGGGGTAAGGATGTTGTAAGCCAAAGTCATGAAAGCTAAAAAAACAGTCCCACTAAGAGTTTCTTCAATCAACACCATAGATCCACCAAACCAAAGCAAGCCTCCAATAACCCCAATTCCCATAAATTCACTTAAAGGAGATGCAAGGTTTTGTCGGTTCAGAAGTTTGTTGGAGAAGCCAAAAAATTTGGCGGTTGAACCAAAGAATTTTGTGGTAAATAATTTCTCTGCATTAAACGCTTTGATGATTTTTAATCCTCCCAAAGACTCTTCTACAATGGATAGAAACTCACCCTGTTCTTGCTGAACTTTTCGAGAATGTTTTTTAAGAGTTTTACCAATTGTTGAGATGATAATTCCAGAAATCGGAATGAACGTTAGTACAAAGATGGATAATTTGACATTCAAACTAAACATCACAGCTAGAGTAAAAATTATTGTAAAAGGTTCTCTTACGATCAATTCCATAATGGATAAGAAGGAGTGCTGAATTTCGAGTACATCTGAAGTAATTCGGGCAAGAGTATCTCCTTTTTTCTTCTCTGTGAAATAAGATACTGGTTGAGATAATATTTTAATATACAAAGAATTCCGAAGGTCTTTTAAAATACCATTTCGCAAAAAGGTAATGAAAAACATAGCCAGATAATTGAATAAATTTTTCATAAAAAATAAAACTAAGATTAGAGCAATCGCAAAAATTAAGGCAGCAAGTGGATCTTTTTCTAAAGTTTCTCCAATCTTAAAATTTATGGAGTCTGTTATGTAAGGCTTTAGGCTGGTAAGACCATTATAAACGGGTTTAGTGTCAACCTTAGGAGTTTTTCCAAACAACACATTGAGCATAGGTATTAGAGCTACAAAAGAAAGTGCACTAAAAAGAGCATAGAGTGCATTGAAGATTATATTCAAGAACGCAAATCGCTTGAAGGGAATTGCGTAGAGCAATATTTTTTTAAAAGATTTCATTTATATGCTCAGGCTTTGAATTAGTTTTTTGCATTGGATTTCCATCATTTTTTTTGAATCAGAATATTTTTTTTTGTTTTTAAATGTTGTGTTTACGCTAAAGTAAAATTTTATTTTGGGTTCTGTGCCACTTGGGCGAACTGCAATTTGAGAATTATCTTCCAAAATAAATCGGATGAGGTTAGATTTCTCAAAATTCAAGGCTTCTTTAGAACCATCGGCAAGAATACTGAATTGCTTTTCAAAGTCATCAATTTTTTTTACTCTAATACCTGCAATCGATTTGGGTGGATTGGATCTAAAGTCTTCCATAATTTTTTCAATTTCTTTAAATCCAGATTTCCCCAATTTGGTTAAGGAGACAAGTTCCTCATGATATAGTCCAAGGAGTTGATAACTTTCGATGAGGTACTCATAAAACGAACTTCCTTTACTTTTTTGAACCGCAGCAATTACAGCTGACAGTAGAGCAGAGGTGATGGCGTCTTTGTCGCGTACCTGATCTCCAACCATGTACCCAAAACTTTCTTCGCCACCTGCAATAAAAGTTTGATTGGGGAAGTCTTCAATCATTTTAGCAATCCATTTAAAACCCGTGAGCCCCAACTTACATTCAACTCCAAAATGATCGGCCATTTTGGGAATTATTGGAGATGAGACTACTGTTGAGCCAATGAAGTGTTTGGAAGATAAAGTCTCCGGATAATTTTCTAATAAGTAGCGGGTCAGAACGATCATGGTTTGATTGCCGTTTAGCTTCTCAAAATTCCCTTCTAAATTTCGGACGGCAATACCAAAGCGATCTGCATCAGGATCAGTCCCGATAAGGATGTCAGCGTTTAGTTCTAAGGCTTTTTTCAATCCGAGTTCAAATGATTTTGGATCTTCGGGATTGGGGGATTGTACCGTTGGAAAATTTCCGTCTGGAGCTTCCTGTTCTTTCACACTATGAAATTGAGAAAAACCAGCCGCTTTGAATACAGAAGGCATTAAGGTTATTGCTGTTCCGTGAAGTGAGGTAAAAACGATGGAAAAATCATCTTTCAACTTTTGAGGATACTTGCTTATTTCAATTGCTTTTTTACAAAACGCTTCATCAATTTCTTTGTCGATCAGATGAATCTTTGATTCATCAGCATTAAAGCAAATTTCTCCATAAGCTGTTTGATCAATGAGTTGTATGATATTTAGATCATGAGGGGGAACTATTTGCCCACCATCTTTCCAATAAACTTTGTACCCATTGTATTCTGGGGGATTGTGTGAGGCGGTCAATACAATACCACAATGTGCATTTAGGTGTCGTACAGCATAGGATAATTCTGGGGTGGGTCGGAGGTCTGAAAAAAGAAATACTTCAATATCATTAGCTGAGAAAATATCAGCAACTGTTTTTGCAAGGGTTTTGCTGTTGTGACGGCAATCGTATGCAATTACAACTTTTATCTTTTCTGAGGGATATTCTTTTTTTAGATATTTGGAGAGGCCCTGGGTGCTTTTGCCTAAAGTGTATTTATTTATGCGGTTTGGACCCACACCCATAATTCCACGCATGCCTCCTGTTCCAAATTCTAAATTTTTGTAAAAGGCATCTTCGAATTCCAAAGGATTTTTGAATAGCTCAGCAACTTTTTTTTGTGTTTCAACATCAAAAGTAGGTTGTAGCCACGAAGCTGCTATGTCTTTTATGCCCTTCAACTTTTTTTTAATTTTTTCTTGATGGTGTAGCGTTGAGTGTTTTTTTGTTGTCCGATCCAAAGCTCGCCAAGAAAACCAGCTACAAAAAATTGTGTTCCCAAAACCATAGTAGTCAAAGCAATGTAAAACTCGGGCAACTGAGCAATTAATCGACCACCTGGGTTGAGGAATAACTTGTCAATTCCCAAATACACAGCTACGCTAAAACCAATTAAAAACATAAGGGAACCCCAAAAACCAAAAAAATGCATGGGACGTTTTCCAAATTTATTTAAAAAACGAAGTGTAAGTAGATCAAGAAATCCGTTCATAAAACGAGTCCAACCAAATTTAGTAACCCCATATTTGCGAGCTTGATGCTGAACAATTTGTTCTCCTATTTTAGTAAATCCAGCATGAGCAACCAAAACGGGAATGTATCGATGCATTTCACCAAAAACTTCAATGTTTTTGATAACTTCACTTTTGAATGCTTTTATTCCGCAGTTAAAGTCGTGCAAATAAATTCCAGAGCTGCGTCTTGCGGTCCAGTTGAAAAACTTTGAAGGAATATTTTTCAGGAACAAAGAGTCGTATCGTTTCTTTTTCCATCCTGAAATTAAGTCCAGATTTTCCTTTTGAATTCGGTTGTACAAATTTAGAATTTCACTAGGCGCATCCTGCAGATCTGCATCTAAAGTTACGACAACCGCTCCTTTTGCCTCTGCAAATCCAGCATGGAGCGCTTGTGATTTTCCAAAGTTTTTTGAAAAACGAATCCCATATGTGTTGTTGTGGGACTGATGTAATTTTTCAATCTCTTCCCATGAAGTATCAGTGCTTCCGTCGTCGATAAATAGAATTTCAAAACTTAGAGAAGTTGGAGTCAATTCGTCGAGAATCCACTGATGTAATTCAGGTAGCGATTCTGCTTCGTTGAGAAGTGGGATTATAATGGATAAATTCATAGCTTGTCTTGGTTTGTAAAGCTACAAAATTATCAGCTTATTCTGGTCGATTACGCTTGAGGATAAGCCCTGTGATTAGAGAGAATATTAATCCAAACAAGAGGCTAAAGATCAAAATAAAACTACTGGTCATGACTGGTCCAGTAAATTTTTCTTGCATGGATCTTACTTGATTAATCATTTCTTCACTTGCCTCAGGATTTTGATCTAGGAATTGATTCATACCCATTTCAAGTGCCTTGTTCATCATTTCAGGATCGAGAACATTAGACAAAACAAGGAAATACATAACGCCTATGATACCGCTAATTACTGCTATTCCCAAACCAATTTTTAATCCATGACTCAATGACATGATTCCTTCATTGTCTTTTCGATAAACGAACTGGGCAATCCCAATAACACTTATGCTAATTAAAGAATTAACCACAGTAACACTAGTTTCTTGTTGGTAATGCATATCCAAAAAAAAGAGCATCAAACCAAATACTACCGATATGCCTCCCAATAAACTTCCATAAATTAGGATGTACTTTTTAATTTCAAGGTTCAGATTTCCCATAGGAATATGATGTTTTTTGTTGATTAATGTTGGTTAAATTTAGAAAAAACAATTACATTTGCACACGTTTTAAAAATAAATTTATGAAAGCAGGTATACACCCAGACAATTACAGACTAGTAGCTTTTAAAGATATGTCTAACGATGATATCTTTTTAACCAAGTCAACGGTCAACAGCAAAGAGACTCTAGAATTAGATGGCGTTGAGTACCCTCTTGTAAAGCTTGAGATTTCAAGAACATCTCACCCGTTCTACACTGGGAAAACTAAATTGGTGGATACAGCTGGTAGAATTGATAAGTTTAAAAACAAATATTCCAAGTTCAAGAAGTAAAAAAAATACTCACATTACTCAAAGCTGTCTGTTATTTCAGACAGCTTTTTTTTTGTTTTTTTTGAAAGGAATTATGTCAACAAAAAAACATTAAATTTACTTCAGATTTTTCAACACCCAAGCAGGTTAATAACAGTTTATGTCACAAGAACCAACCCAATTCTTTTTGATGGTCCAGAGCGCACAGATTTACTTCCATTTACCTATGTGAGACCGGTTGCAGAACTCAGGATTGGAATTGATACCTTAAAAGAAAAATGGGAGGCTTTTCTCAATCAAAATTGTTCGTATGTTACCCAAGATTACTTGTCTTCAAAATATAACACACATACTGCTGAACTCAATTATTTCATTAACGCAAGTTATTTTCCAACAGAGGCTTTCACAGATCAACTCGAACAACTAAACCCCAATCAGATGTTAGTTTTTGAAAATAACCCTGTTGTTTTTTGTACAGAAAAACAAGAGTTGCCATCAGACACGACTGATTTTTTTATTGTTAAGCTAAAATCTAAACCCATTCATATCAAAACAAGTTCTGATTTATTTTCAAAGAATGCAGCTGTTCTTGAACAGGACTTTGAACGATTTACTCAAGGTAAAAAAAGTAAAGTTTTGGAGGAGGATAATAATCGGTTTATTCATCCCGAGCGAATTTTTATTGAGCCAGGAGCACAGCTTTCTTACGTCATCCTCAACGCAACAGACGGACCTATTTATATAGAAAAAAAACTCAGATTATGGAAGGTTCCATGCTTCGAGGCCCAATAGCATAGTGTGATGAGGTTACCGTAAAAATGGGAACAAAGATTTATGGAGGAACAACTATTGGTCCCGGTTAGAAGGTAGGAGGGGAGCTGAATAATGTTTTGTTTCTGGGAAATTCAAATAAAGGACATGATGGGTTTCTTGGGAATGCGGTAATTGGTGAGTGGTTTAACATTGGTTCAGCTACAAATGCATCTAATCTAAAAAAAAACTAAGGTAAGGTACGAATATGGAATTACACCTCTGAGAATTTTGTGAAAAGTGAATTACAGTTTTGTGGGCTTCTTATGGGAGATTACAGTTGTTGTGGAATTCATTCTATGTTCAATACAGCGACTGTAATTGGTGTCAATGCAAATATTTTTGGAACAGGATTTCCAAGAACATTTATTCCGAGTTTTAGCTTTGGTGGAGCGCAAGGTTTTCAGACCTATAATTTTTCAAAGGCAATGGAGGGCAATCATATGATGATGGATCGAAAAGGGGAGCAGCTTTCTGAATTAGATTTGGAAATCCTTAAGGCAGTTTTTGAGCAATCAGTAGTTTGGAGAAGAGATTCCTATTAGTTTTTTTGAACGCGCTTGAGGTTCAATAGATTTATGGCATTCATTTCCAGTCCGCTTATGTTTTTTCTGCTAAACCGAATGGCTTGATCGTAGTACAAGGGAATTATCGGGTATGAAGACATCAGTAAATCGTCCATTTTTTTGTAAGAAATAATTCGTTTTTCTGGGTCAGAAATTTTCATTGTTTCTAAATAGAGTATGTCAAATTTAGCCTGAGAAAAGTGGGTGTAATTGGGACCTTTTGGACTGAAATTCTCTGAATAAAATAAAGATAAATAGTTTTCGGCATCTGGGTAATCTGCAATCCAACTGGCTCGAAATGCTTCCAGATTCCCCGAACTTTTGGCATGTCTTAGTCTAGCCGTTGGCATGAGTTCTATGGTAACATCAACACCAATATTTTGATAAGCTCTTTGAAGATATTCGCAAATATCAAGATAATTTACATCTGTCGCCAGTCGAATTTTTGGGTTTTCACCTTGTTCTTTTGTGTATTCTTTAACCAATTTTTGTGCTAAAGCTGGGTTGTATTCATTGAAGATATGATTTCCATGCCCTGGAAGCCCTTTGGGTATAAGTCCCTGAAAAGCAGGAAATCCAACGGTGTTCCTGAGAAAAAGAATCATTTTTTTTCGATCAAAACCAATATTCATTGCTTTTCTTATTTTTTCTGATTTTACAGCATTGTTGTTGGCATCTAAATAAAAGCCAATGTATTCTGTATTCAAATAAGGCCCTTTTTCCATTTTTATATCTTGACTATGTTTTTCTTGAAGTTCTCCCAAAGGAGTTAGTAAATCATCTTTATAGGAGTTGTCTAATGAATTTAAAAAATCAAATTTTCCTTGGACGAACATCATGAATTCACTTTGAAGATCAGGTAAAAAACTAATGGCAATCGCTTCTAAATAAGGGAGTTTCTCTCCACTTTTGTTGCGTTCAAAATACAGATCGTTTTTGCGAAGCACTAATTTCACATCTTCTTCCCATTTTTTGAATTGAAAAGGGCCTGTTCCAATTGGATTAGATCGAAAATCATCTTTGAAAAAGGCAACTCCTTCTTTGGGAACAACAGAGCAGTACCTCATGGACAGTAAACCCAAAAATGCAGGGAATGGATGTTTCAATTCGATTTGCAAAACATGTGTATCTGGGGCATGATAATTTTTAACATTTTGAAGCACCCAACCTCCGGGTGATCCAGTCTTTTCGTCTTTTAGTCGATTAAAGCTAAACACAAAGTCCTCTGCCGTAACCGTTCTAGTTTCTTTTGAACCAAAAACTCTTGATTTATGAAAATAAACATCGTCGCGTAGCTTAAAGGTGTAAACTGTTCCATCTTCATTTATCTGCCAAGATTTTGCTATTTCGGGGCGTATTCGTAGTGAATCGTCCAGTTGAACCAAGCCGTTGAATATTTGTTGTATGGGCCATATGTTTTGGGGATTCCTAGCAAAAGCGGGATCAAGAGAAGTAATGTTTCTAAATTCGTTGTATCTAAAAACAGTGTTACCATGGATTTTAATTTCTGATTGACAGCCTACAACTAGAATCTCCATAAATAGAATGAATTTTGAAAGTAATAGCTTACGTAAATTGGTGTTGAACTTGAAAATCAAAGTAGTATATTTACCCCAAAATTAAACTTTTTTAGAGACATCTTGGAATCATTAATCACCAATAAGGCTATTGAAGTCAAAAAAACAACCGTTGCTTTCCATACCCTGGGGTGTAAACTTAATTTTTCTGAAACAGCATCCATAGCCAGAGATTTCTCGGAAGAACATTACAACAGGGTGTCTTTTGAGTCTGTAGCAGATGTTTATGTGATCAATACCTGTTCGGTAACCGGAAATGCAGACAAACGTTTCAAAGCCATGGTGGCAAAAGTATTGCGTCAAAATCCCGAGGCATTTGTAGCTGCTATTGGTTGTTATGCTCAATTGCAACCCGAAGTTTTGGCTCAAGTTTCCGGCGTAGATTTGGTGTTGGGAGCTTCAGAGAAATTTAAGTTAACACAATACCTAAATGACCTTACCAAAAAAGAAACTGGTGTTATTCATTCTTGTGAAATTGATACGGTAACCCAATACACAAGCAGTTTTTCGACCAGTGACCGTACACGAGCTTTTTTGAAAGTTCAAGACGGTTGTGATTACAAATGTACTTATTGTACTATTCCTTTGGCGAGGGGGATTTCAAGGAGTGATGCACTAGAAAATGTTTTGGCCAATGCAAAAAAAATAGCTGCTCAAGACATCAAAGAAATTGTTTTGACTGGGGTTAATATCGGGGATTTTGGAAAAGGAGAATTTGGCACCAAAAAGCATCAACACACTTTTTTAGATCTGGTCAAAGCCCTTGACAAAGTTGAAGGAATTAATCGGATTCGAATTTCTTCTATTGAACCCAATTTACTCAAAGATCAAACCATTTCTTTTGTTGGACAAAGCAATTCTTTTGTTCCTCATTTTCATGTACCTCTGCAAAGCGGTAGTGATCAGATTTTGAAACGGATGCGACGACGATATTTATCTCAGTTGTACTTTGATCGGGTAGGAGCTATCAAGAGGATTATGCCTAACGCATGTGTTGGTGTAGATGTTATTGTCGGTTTTCCTGGAGAAACTGATGAAGAATTTTTGAAAACCTACAGATTTTTAGCAGATCTAGACATTTCGTATTTACATGTTTTTTCGTATTCTGAACGTCCCAATACTGAGGCCTCAGAGATGACTGGAGTAGTGTCACAACACATTCGATCGAAGCGTAGTAAAATGCTTCGAGGACTATCTGTTAAAAAAAGGCACCACTTTTATGAATCTCAGTTAGGGTCAGAGCGCGTAGTTCTTTTTGAAGGACAAAATAAAAAAGGATACATCACCGGGTTTACCGATAATTATATCAAAGTAAGAATACCTTGGAATCCCAGTCTAATCAATACGCTTCACAAAGTTAGATTGGAGCATATTGATGAAGAGGGGTTTGTTCGTGTCAATTTATAACTTTATCCCTACGGGTAAAAGTTCTTTGTAACGCTTGTTTTTTCGTAAAAAAACAGCAATCTCTGGACTGGTTGGAACGACTCTCAGTTTTTTCTCGGCAACATAATCAAGAACTGTTTTGATGAATTCATCTTTGAAAGTTGCCATATCAATCTCTTCGGGAACAATCAACTTGGTCAGGAAAATTTTTCGTTCTTGTTCTGCATATTCAATGCGTGCCATGGATCCGTTTACAACAACTTCAAATTGACGTAAAAATTCATTATTTTCGAGGATTAGTTGACTCATAGTGATTGATTAAGTTATATTCAAAATATTATCAAAAATCATTTTTGACATTAAATAAGTCTCAAAAAGATGTTGGATGAACAACCATCTTAATAAATGGAGTATAAAGATACGAATTATTTGTTAAATAAGTTATGATGCAACCACAATCGAAAAAGGAGACAAAAAAGAGAGGCCTGTATTTGATGCCAGGAATGGCAGCCAGTCCCCAAATATTTGAGTTTATTGATTTATCGGATTCCTTTGACGTAGTTCATTTGTCTTGGATTACTCCAGAATTTGAAGAACCTATCGAAGATTACGCTCTGCGAATGTGCGAACGCGTTCATCATCAAGATCCGATTTTGCTGGGCGTTTCTTTTGGTGGAATTATGGTTCAAGAAATGGCCAAACACATCTATTGTCATAAAGTTGTAATTGTTTCGAGTGTTAAATCCAACAAGGAACTGTCTCTTTCCATGAAAATATCCCAAAAAACGAATGCACACAAAATGTTGCCCACCCAATGGATAAAAAACCTTGAAAGTTTAGCCTTTTTTGTTTTTGGGAGTTCTGTGGGGCGCAAAATAGGGTTGTACCAAAAATACTTATCCGAACGAGATCCAAATTATCTGAAATGGGCAATTCATACTTTGGTAAATTGGAAGCAAAAAAACTTTGATCCTGAGTTAATTCATATCCATGGAGATAAAGACACTGTTTTTCCTTTAAAGAATATCATAAAAACTCCTTATCTTCATGAACTGACTGACGGGACACATGCAATGATATTGGTTCAAAACCATTGGTTCAATTTGGAGTTATCCAAAATATTGTCCTAAATTTAATTTAAATGAAAAATAAAAATACAATAACCATTGTTTTAGTGATAGGAACAATAATTCTTGTCAGTAATAATATTTTAGGTGGAACTGCTTTTATGACCTACGGTCTTGGAGAACCCTCTAAAGTTTATGCTCTTCATATTGCCAAAGAATACACTTTTTCTGGAGAAACCGTAGTCATGGAAGATGATGATCTTCGTAAACGTATGGACAAGGAACTTTTGGTAAATACCTATTGGCAGTCCAATATGATGTTGATGATTAAAAGGAGTAATCAATATTTCCCATTAATTGAGCGCATCTTAAAAGAAGAGGGAGTTCCCGATGATTTCAAATATTTGGCCGTAATAGAAAGTAGTTTAGAGAATGTAATATCTCCTGCTGGAGCCAAAGGATTCTGGCAAATAATGAGAACCACTGGAAAAGAAATGGGGCTTGAAGTAAATTCAAATGTTGATGAACGCTATCACCTTGAACTGTCAACCAGAGTTGCTTGTGCTTATTTGAAAAAGGCAAAAAAGAAATTGGGTACTTGGACATTGGCTGCTGCATCATACAATAGAGGTATTTCTGGGATCAAAAGATTGCTCGAAAAACAACAGGTAGAAAACTATTACGATTTACTGCTCAACACAGAAACCAAAAGATATGTTTTTAGAGTTTTGGCAATGAAAGAAATCCTTTCTAACCCCAATCAATATGGATTTGTTTTCGACACTATTGATCTCTATGGGGAGTTGAAGTCAAAAAAATACCAGTTGATACTGCCATAACGAATATTGCAGCTTTTGCAAAGACAATGGGGATTAACTACAAACAACTGAAAATTTACAACCCATGGTTGTTGGAAAATCACTTAAACAACAAATCTCGCAAGAAGTATTACATAGCCTTGCCAGATTTCGCTGAAATCGGACCTTAGATTCGTTTCATTTGTTGCTTCATTTCTTTGATTTGCCCCACCAACATTCCTTGGCTGTCTAGTTTCTTAGCTTTATTTAGTAGTAGGGTAGCCTCTCTTTTTCTTCGTTTTTGCATGTAAATCCCGGCAAGACTCAAATTGGCCATAGCCAAATCGGTGTCCATTGACATTCCTAACTCAATTGCCTTCTTAAAATATTTTTCTGCCTTTGTCAGATTTGTCTGCGAAAGAATTATTCCGTGTAAGTAGTTAAAATACCCTTGTTGCTTGACCACCAAATTCTGCTCTGGGTTCGATATCCGATTCAACCATTTTAGGGTACCTTCAAAATTTTGTTTTCTCAGTTGAAAGAAAGCCAAAAGAATAAACTCGTTTTTGTAATATAGTAAAATAAACATTCCACAAATCAACAGAAGGAAAATCCCGTTTCCAACGGATCCTTCATAAAATTGATAGACGCTAAATGCAATAGTGAAAAAAGCCAGAATGAGTTTGATGATCTTAGGAAACATTATTTAATATTTTCACCAAAGTTAATAAAAACTAATCATTATGCTGGAAGAAATAAAGAAGAACAGTCGGTATTTATGCTGTTTTTTGTTTCCAAAAAACAGGAAGTGATCATAAGCAAAGTATGATGCAAATTTTTGACCAAATCTATTGATTTATCATGCGTTGAACCCATAAACACTTATTTAAATAAGTGTCTATGGGTTTCTCTTAATTAAATTCTAACTTACTATTGGGTTGTGTATCAAATTTTATAGATAAGAGGTTGAAAAATTTGGAGCTTTACGCAGCAAAATGATCTAACCTAAATTCTTGTGAATAATATTCTATTGTTTTTTAAAAACGCTTGTCTAAAATAAAACTTATCGTATATTTGCAAACGCTTTGAAAAGCAAGACAAAAGTCTTTATTCAAACTTACATTTTATGAAAAGAACATTTCAACCCTCGAAGAGAAAGAGAAGAAACAAACACGGATTTCGTGAGCGTATGTCATCTGTAAACGGGCGTAAAGTTTTAGCAAGCCGTAGAGCAAAAGGACGTAAAAAAATATCCGTATCTTGCGAGCCAAGACATAAAAAATAATGAATCTAAACATTAATAATTTAAGGTGTTACTTTTTTAAAGTAACACCTTTTTTTTATTAATAAAATCTAACTTTTACCACCAATGCCTAAGCAACAACAACTTAAGACAGTACTGATTATCGGATCAGGGCCAATCATTATCGGTCAAGCTTGTGAATTTGATTATGCTGGAACACAAGCTTTACGATCGTTAAGAGAGGATGGTATCACTACTATATTGATCAACTCCAATCCAGCAACGATCATGACTGATCCTACAATGGCTGATCATGTTTATCTTAAACCGTTGACTACAAAATCAATCATCGAGATTTTGAAAAAGCACGATATCGATGCTGTACTTCCAACAATGGGAGGACAAACCGCATTGAATTTGTGTATTGAAGCTGATGAAAAAGGTATTTGGAAAGATTACGATATTGAGCTTATTGGAGTGGATATCGATGCAATTAACATCACCGAAGATCGAGAGAAATTTAAACAACTGCTCAGACAAATAGAGATTCCTGTTGCCGAGGCAGAAACGGCTACTTCTTTTTTGAAAGGAAAAGAAATTGCTCAGAAATTTGGTTTCCCTCTGGTAATTCGTCCTTCGTTTACCCTTGGAGGGACAGGAGCATCATTTGTTCACAACGCTGGAGAATTTGACCAACTGCTAACTCGAGGTCTCGAAGCTTCTCCAATTCATGAGGTTTTGATTGATAAGGCTTTGTTGGGTTGGAAAGAGTATGAGCTGGAATTGTTGCGAGATAAAAACGATAATGTAGTAATCATTTGTGCTATCGAAAACATGGATCCAATGGGGATTCATACAGGAGATTCTATTACAGTTGCACCTGCAATGACCTTGTCCGATACAACCTATCAACGAATGCGTGACATGGCCATTAAAATGATGCGAAGCATCGGAGATTTTGCTGGAGGGTGTAACGTTCAGTTTGCGGTTAGTCCTGATGAAAATGAGGATATTGTTGCCATCGAAATCAATCCTCGTGTATCTCGATCTTCAGCATTGGCATCAAAAGCAACGGGATATCCAATTGCTAAAGTAGCTTCAAAGCTGGCGATAGGGTACACTTTAGACGAATTAGAAAATCAGATAACCAAATCAACTTCGGCTTTTTTTGAACCTGCGGTTGATTATGTTATTGTAAAAATACCTCGTTGGAACTTTGATAAATTTGAAGGTTCCGATCGTGTACTGGGACTTCAGATGAAATCTGTAGGAGAAGTAATGGGAATTGGACGTTCGTTCCAAGAGGCATTGCACAAGGCTACACAGTCTTTGGAGATCAAAAGAAATGGTTTGGGTGCCGACGGAAAAGGATACAATGATTACGACCAAATAATTTCAAAGCTTACCAATCCTAGTTGGGATCGTGTTTTTGTGATTTATGATGCTATTCAAATGGGAATACCGTTGAGTAGAATTTATGAAATCACCAAAATAGACTTATGGTTTCTTCGCCAATACGAAGAGTTGTTTACTTTAGAAAAAGAAATTTCTAATTACTCGATTGATACCATTGAAAAAGCCTTGTTATTAGAGGCAAAGCAAAAAGGATTTGCGGATCGTCAAATTGCTCATATGCTTGATTGTATGGAGAGCGAAGTTTACAAATGTCGTTCCAAAATGGGAATTCAGAGGGTTTACAAATTGGTAGATACTTGTGCTGCTGAATTTGCTGCTAAAACTCCTTATTACTATTCTACTTTTGAAGAAAAAATACAGCTTAACAATAAAGAGCCTTTCAGTGACAACGAAAGTGTGGTTTCTGATCGAAAGAAAATAGTTGTTTTGGGTTCTGGACCTAACCGAATTGGTCAAGGAATCGAGTTTGATTATTGCTGTGTTCACGGGGTTTTAGCGGCTTCGGAATGCGGTTATGAGACCATTATGATCAACTGTAATCCAGAAACGGTATCTACCGATTTTGATGTAGCGGATAAATTGTATTTTGAGCCCGTATTTTGGGAACATATTTATGACATCATTCAACACGAAAAACCTGAGGGTGTAATTGTTCAGCTTGGAGGTCAAACCGCCTTAAAATTAGCTGAAAAGCTTGAACGCTATGGCATAAAAATTATTGGAACAAGCTTCCAAGCCCTTGATTTGGCGGAAGATCGTGGAAGTTTTTCTACACTTTTAAAACAAAATAACATTCCTTATCCTGATTTCGGAGTTGCCGAAAACGCCGATGAGGCTTTGGCTTTGGCTGATGAATTGGACTTCCCAATTTTGGTTCGTCCTTCTTATGTATTGGGAGGGCAAGGAATGAAAATTGTAATCAATAAAGAAGAGTTGGAAGCCCATGTGGTGGACTTACTTCGTAAGATTCCAAACAACAAATTGCTTTTGGATCACTATTTAGACGGTGCTATTGAAGCAGAAGCTGATGCAATTTGTGATGGTGAAGATGTCTACATTATTGGAATAATGGAGCATATTGAACCTTGTGGAATTCATTCCGGAGATTCCAACGCAACGCTTCCCGTATTCAATTTGGGAGAATATGTTTTACAGCAAATCAAAGATCATACGGTTAAGATTGCAAGAGAATTAAAAACAGTTGGACTCATTAACATTCAATTTGCAGTAAAGAACGATAAAGTTTTTATCATTGAGGCGAATCCCAGAGCTTCAAGAACAGTTCCTTTTATTGCTAAAGCATACAAAGAACCTTATGTGAATTATGCTACTAAGGTGATGTTAGGGGAGAAAAAAATAAAAGATTTCAACTTCAATCCACAGTTAGAGGGTTATGCAATAAAACAACCTGTATTTTCATTCAACAAATTCCCAAATGTAAATAAGCAGCTTGGACCCGAGATGAAAAGTACTGGAGAAAGCATACTCTTTATTGATAGTCTAAAAGATGATGAGTTTTATGATCTTTACGCAAGACGTAAAATGTATCTTACCAAATAAGTTGTTTTAGACACAAATATTAAACTGTTTTTTTTTGGGGTCAAAAAGAATCGTTTCTTTTGGAAATATGTTTTGAAACACACCTTTTTCAATTAACTCATCAGGACTTCCATATTCCCATTGATTATTCAGTAAAAGAATAATTTGATCACTGATTTGGATTGCGGTGTTGAGGTCATGGCTTGAAAAAAACACTGTTTTCATCTCTTTTTTTACAATTTTTTTGATTTCTTGAAACAATAGGGATTTATTGAAAAGGTCGAGATGGGAACTGGGTTCATCTAAAAAAACAATTGGAGTTTGTTGTGCGAGTGCTCGTGCCAATAATATTTTTTGAACTTCTCCATCACTCATGGTCTTGAGCATTTGATCAGCTAATTGTTCTATGTTCAATTGCTTTAGGATTTGTGAAACAATTTCGCGGTCTTCTGAGGTTTGTTTTCCTCTCCAATTGGTGTGAGGCTGTCTTCCCAATTGAATAAGTTCTCTCCCAATCAGATCACCATTGAATTGCCTTTCTGTCAAAACAACACTTATGGATTTGGCGCGCTGCTTTGGACTCATTTCGTGAACTGTTTTTCCCTGGATTTGGACACTTCCAAATAGTGGTTTTTGGAACCCTGCAAGGGTTTTGATCAGTGTACTTTTACCAGTTCCATTACTTCCTAGTATTCCTACCAAGCTTCCTTTTTTTATTTCGAGTTGTAGCTCAGTTGATATTTCTTTTAAAACTCCATTTTTAGCATATCCTGTAGTAAGTTTATTGAGCGTAATCATTCCTTAACTTTTTTGTCTTAAAATGAGTAGTATGATTAACGGGGCTCCAATTAAAGAGGTAATCCCATTGATCGGAAGTACATAGGCACTTCCCGGGATTTGAGCGATAGAGTCGCAGATCAACAGTAAAAGTGCTCCCCCAAGAAATACTGCAGGTAATATTATTTTATGATCTCGGGTTGAGGGAATTAGTAAACGAATTAAATGAGGTGCTGCTAAACCAATGAATCCAATAGGTCCCACAAAAGCAGTAGTTGTCCCTGCCAAGATACTGCTGGATAAGATCAATAAATAGCGATTTTTTTTAAGTGAAACACCGAGCGATTGCGCATAGTTTTCTCCTAGAAGTAGGCTGTTGAGGTTTTTGATAGAATACACAGCAACACTGAGCCCTATCAAGAGAATAAAACCTAAAATCTTAAGCTCTGAGGCGTTTATGTTGCCCAAGCTTCCGAAGGACCAGAACACGTATTTTTGAAGGGCTTCTTTACTCCCAAAAAACATTAAAATGTTGACAATAGCGGCGGTTAAACTTCCAAACATTAACCCCAAAATTAAAAGAGAAGTACTGTTGTTGAGTCGTGCTGCGGCAATTAGAATTAAACAAAAAACCAAAAAGCTCCCTAAAGTTGCTGCTATCATTATTGCCCACCTCAATCCAATTTCACTAAAAATAAATAAGCCTCCAAGCCAGCTGCTTCCGATTAGGAGTACTGCAACTCCTAGACTTGCACCAGAACTAATCCCAAGAACATAAGGTCCGGCTAGAGGGTTTTTAAAGTAGGTTTGCATTACCAAACCACAAACTCCAAGGCTTCCACCTGTAAGCATTGCTGTGATGGATTTTGGGATACGATAATCCAAAAGAATGTATTCAAATGTGGGTTTTGTGGTTGGGTATCCCAACGTGATTTTGATAGCCTCCCAAAGTGGAATGTTTACAGATCCCAAACTCAAATTGAATACTAAGCACAAGAAAAGCATTCCAATTAGAAAAGTAAAAAACCCTTTGTACTTGCTAAGTTCAGTCATCTAATGGTAAAAAATATGTTGGTATGTAATCAGGTTCTAAATTTGGGTAAATATGATGAATAATGTCTTTTAAAACAAGATCGGGATGACAGGCACCTGATTCAAAAAAAATAATTCCCCCGGTACTACCTTTTGATCTCGCATAGGTAAATATTTTTCTTTTTTGGGTGGCCTCGAACTTTGAGTAAAGTGCATGTTCCGCTGTTAGGGTGGAGTAGGAGGTGTGTTGTCCTGGTGCAAACCAATAGTTTGAGTTTTTTCCTTTCTGTAAGACTGCTTCGATACTCAAGGCTAGACTCCCTGTTTGGGTGTTATCTTTCCAAAGGTAATTGGTGTTGGCGTCCTCAAAGAGTTTTGCTAAATAGCTTTTCCCACCGGGAAGATACCATGCGTCTTGATAAATAGCTCCAGCAATTAGGGTAGGTTTGCTTTTTATTTCTAAAGCACTTTTTTTGGCTTCGATATATTTTTTTTCAGTATTCTTAAAAACCTCAAAAGCTTCTTTTTCTTTGCCCAATAATACTCCAAAGACTTTGATCCATTCAGCGCGACCAAGAGGGTCTTGCTCATTCCATTCTCCGATAAAAGCAGTAGGTATTCCCATGCGGTTGAATCGTTTTAGTGAATTATCTATTTGGTCTACTCCAAAACTTAGTAGGATGTCTGGATCAACTTCTAGGATACGTTCCACATTTAATTGTTGACTCATTCCAACGTCAATAACTTTACCAGCATCAATTTGTTTTCTGATTTGTACTGATGATATGTAGTTTATTTGCGGAAATCCAACTAGGCTCTCTGTTGCGTTTAATTCCTCGAGAAAGGCGAGGTGTGTTGTCGAAGTTGCAACAATGCGTTTTACGGGAGTACGAATAATTCCGTCATAATTTAGGCTTTGCGGGATTTTGTTTTCTTTTGAAATTAGGAGGTATCGAAATACTTTTGATGAACTTGGAACAGTGTTTTTTAGTGAAAGGATTTTATAGTTTTCCTTTTTTTCGATTGAGAATCCTTGGGCATACTGAGTTGAATTTATGAAAGTAGTTTTGGTTGAAGTAGGAGAACAACCAATGAACAATAAACCGACTATTAAAAGGTTATTAATTCTTTTCACAGAATCAAAATTACAGTTAATTTTTAGTTTCAAGATTATGGATTGATTTTAATTTTTTAATCAAAAAAATATACTAATTTTATAGCGTAAGATGGTTCTCGAATTTGTTTCGAGATTAAAAGGGAATTTGGTTAAAATCCAAGACTGTTCCCGCAACTGTAAACTTTAGCCTTTTCCAAAGGTTTTATTAATGCTTCGCCACTGTTCATAGAATGGGAAGGTCATTAAGCAAAGTAAGTCAGGATACCTGCCTTTTTACAATGTTTTAAAATCTTCGGGATAAAGGTTTAAACCATTTATTTTTATGATTATCCTTTAAATCTATTTATTATGCAAACCAAGCTTGGTTTATGTGGCTTTGTGCTGCTCCAAATGTTCTTTTGTTTTTCACAAGAAGAATCAACAACTGTTTCAGAAACTTTTTTAGAAGAGGTTGTCGTGGTAGACTCCCGCTTCGAAATCAAACGTTCCCAGTCCGGAAAAACGGTTATTAAAATCTCTGAAAAAGAAGTAAAAAATTTTAGAGGACGAAGTCTAGCTGAGTTACTTCAAACTTATGGAGGAATTAATGTTACAGGAAATCGTTCTACAGCTGGACAGAATCTAGGGCTTTCTATCCGAGGCGGTAGGAATAATCAGGTTTTGATTTTGGTTGATGGAGTTCGTATTTCGGATCCTTCTAGGATTGAGAATGACTTTGATCTAAATTTTTTAAACCTAACTGATATTGTTTCTATCGAAATAGTAAAAGGGGCAGCAAGCACACTTTATGGGAGTTCAGCTTCAACAGGAGTAGTCAACATTACCACAAAAAGAACTAACAAGGCACTGAAAATTAATTTGGGTACTGTTGTTGGGAATCAAAATGCTCCAAACACTTCTTTTGATAAATTGAGTTATTTAAGTAATTTTGCAACTATTTCGGAAGCAATAAATAAGTTTCAATACAAATTAAATATTGCTAATCAGCGTATTAATGGTTTGAGTTCGGTTAAAGTTGGAACAGAGGTGGATCGATTTACTCGATTTAATTTTGGACTTCAACTGGGAAGAGATGGAAAAAATTTTGATTGGAATCTGGTCTACAGCAAAGATAATATTGTCTCGGATTATGATAACGCTTTTCCTGTTGAGGATGCCGATTTTGTTTTTACTACAGATTTGGAGAGATTTTCTTGGAGTTCAACCTATTCTCATCAATACGGAAGTCTTCAGGCAGTTGTAGGACTTCAAAATACAGATCGAAAATATGAGGACAATTATCCTCGTTTTTCTGAAGCTACAAATTTAGCCATCGATATTTTTAATAAATTGATTATCAAAGATCGTTTTTACACAATTTTGGGATATGCGCATCAACGTTCTTCTTTTGAAGGAGTTCCTTCTAATTCACAAAACGATGTGTATTTTAATTTGGTTTATTTATCTCCAGAGGGAATCAATTTTAATGCAGGATCGCGTATAAACAATCATCAGGTTTATGGAAGTCATCTAACCTTCAGTATCAACCCCAGTTATTCATTTCTTCTTTCCAATGAAAACCGACTCAAAATAATTTCATCCTTTAGTTCTGCATTCATTCCTCCCAGTTTGTATCAACTCTATGATTCGTTTTCGGGGAACACCGATTTGGAGCCCGAGAAGAACACCACTCTGGAGTTTGGTTTTGAGTGGAGTAACAAAGATGATGCACGAGCATCACTTTTATTTTTTAAGCGAACAGAGGATCCTACTCTGATTTATGATTATGCTACTTACAAATATGCTAATTCAAACGAACGTATTTCATATGGTGGTTTGGAGTTTGATTATAAAAACAAGCTTTTTGATGCTGTTGATATTCGATTGAATTACACCTATAACGAGACGACCAAGGGAAATTTAATTTACTTACCCAAACAAGTTTTTGGAATGGTTTTGGATTATGATTTAAATCACTCCACTCATTTGAACACCAGTTTTCAGCACATTGGAACCAGATCAAGTTTGGGTGGGTCAAAATTAGAGGCCTACACTTTGGTAGATTTTAAGATCAATCACATTTTTAGGAATAAAAAACTATCTGCTTTTTTTATTTTAGCAAATGTTATGGATACAGAGTTTGTTGAAATTGAAAATTACAGCACACAAGGACGTAGTTTTAGATTGGGATTGAACTTTAGTTATTAATCAATAAATTAGATTTTATTTGAGGAAATTCTATGATCATGCTGCTGTGAGATTCGAAATTTGGATCAGCCATTTGTTCTAAAACTTTCCCTTCAGGAATACTGTATTTACTTGAAGCATTCATCTGACTCAATGCTAAAGCAAGTAGGGGTTCATCTGATGAGCCCAATGTACCCATATTTGTACTTCTTTCTTTAAGAATAACATCAGGTGTAAGACCATTTCCATAGTCAGAAAAATCAGCACTGTTAGCAGATTTGAGGACAATGGGTTGCATTGCATAGGTGTGATTTGGATTTTTGACCCTATTATTTTGATCGACATAATCGTAAAGTGAAATTGAACCTACATTTTTACCATAAGTGATATCACCAATTTGAACTACATTGATGTGTGGAGCAAGTCCATTTATCAAGAGCTCCGATGCCGATGCACTGCGACTACTTGTTAGTACATAAATGTTGTTCAAATTTAAAGAAGGTAGGGTAACTCCATCTTTAGTGGTTGATACAAAGTAATTGTTCAATTCATAATCATCATTATCATTTGAATTGTTATTTATTTCTTCGAAGTAAGCCAAAAGTTTGGAGTTCCAAACTTGTTTTGAGAAAATTTCATCGGTGAATTGTCCTGTAATCATACTTGCAAGATAGATACAGGTCTGTATAGATCCACCACCATTGTATCTCAAATCTAAGACTAATTCGGTTACTTTTCCTGCTGCAAACTCAGAAAAGGTATCGATTAATTCCTGATTAAATCCACTTAAAAACTTGTTGTACATGAGGTAAGCCACTTTTCGGCCTCCCTCTTCTAAAATAATATTTTTGTGAACAGGGTTTTCTTGAAAGTTTTCAACCTTGTCCAAAGTAACAGATTCACCCGAACTATTGTATGAATCTGAGGCTGCGTTGTATTCTGCTAAATTTATGGTATAGCTGGTTGAATCGCCATAGAGTAAGTTTACATAGTTAGCTGGACTGAGGTCTTCACCATTTACAGCGGTTATTAAATTTCCACGTTCAATTCCTTTTTGTGCAGCATCAGATTCAGGAAGAACATAGGTAACTACAGCTACCAATTCGTTACATCCACTACACTGACGCGTTACATAGAATTTCATTCCATTGGAAGACGAAATTCCAGCAAGTCGATTTTCAAGGTTAACGTAGTCTTCATCAATCCAGCTGAAACGGTCTTCGGGATGTTTTAAACTATCAAAAAAACCAGAGGGATCTTCTATTTCTTCTAAATAGCCGAGGTATTCAGTAGCATTATTTTTTTTCGAATCGGCAAGATTTTCAACCTCCTCTTGCCAAAAGTAAAATTGGTTTAGGTTAGTCCAAATAAAATCATGGACTTCTACATCAGGATTTGACCCTAAATTCAATTCATTATCATCTCGATCATTTTTTGAGCAGCTTGTCAATAATATAATAATTACTAACGAGCAATATTTGGTGAGATTTCTCATACTTTAGTTAAAGTTTTTTTAAAAGTATTAAAATTTGCGGAACTCATCGAAAGAATAGGTGCACTTTAAAATATATTCTTATACTTGTAGTCCAAAAATCATTCCAAATGAAAAAAATAAATTTTTTTTTAACATTTTTATTGTGTTCAACATTTCTTTCAGCGCAAGATGTTTTTGATACATATCAAAAAGATCCCGCTGCGTCTTACGTTAGTGTAAGTTCTAAAATGTTTGAAATGCTAGGAAAACTTAGTATCAATACTGATGATCCCAAATTGAATGGTTTTATTGAGATGGTTCAAAGTATGAAGCACTTCAAGGTATTGAGTACCAAAAGTCCTTCAATTGCAGAAAAAATGGAGGCTTGGTTGGCAAGTCAATTGGACACGACTGAGTTGGAAACCATATTGAATCTATCCGAACGAGATGTTGAAGTTCAATTTTGCGTGGTTTATGGGGAGGAACAATCTAAAGTAGATCAGTTAGTTATGTTTGTTAAGGGTGCTCAGAAATTTGTAGATCAAGAAGGGCTCGATGTTTCCAATTTGGATTTTATTCTTTTGTCTATTGAAGGCAATATTGACTTGAATCAAGTTGCTACCCTTGCCGAAATCGTGGATATTCCTGGAGGTAATTTCCTAAAAAAAATGAATTAGATTCCCGTGTAATTGAATGGGGTAATCTTTTTTAATTCAGCTTTAATTTTAGTGTCAATTTCAAGACCATTGATAAAAGTGTGGAGAGACTCTTGGTTTATTTCTTGATTTGTTCGAGTTACTACTTTGAGTGCTTCGTAAGGATTTGGGTATCCTTCACGTCTCAATATGGTTTGGATTGCTTCTGCAACTATCGCCCAGTTTGAGCTTAAGTCTTCTTCAATTTTCTGGGGATTCAAAAGAAGTTTGTTCAATCCCTTTTGGGTGGATTGAAAAGCAATCATAGTATGACCAAAGGGTACACCAATATTTCTTAAAACAGTACTGTCTGTGAGGTCTCTTTGAAGCCGGGATAAAGGTAGTTTACTAGCAAAATACTCGAAAAGTGTATTGGCAATGCCTAAATTCCCTTCTGAGTTTTCAAAATCAATAGGGTTTACTTTGTGAGGCATTGCAGAAGAGCCAACTTCTCCTTCAAGAATTTTTTGTTTGAAATAATCCATCGAAATGTAAGTCCAAAAATCTCGATCTAGATCTATGATTATGGTGTTGATTCTTTTGAGCCCGTCACATAAAGCTGCAAAATAATCGTAGTGTTCTATTTGAGTTGTAGGGTAGGAGTGATGCAGCCCCAAACTGTCTTCGACAAAATGAGTTCCAAAATTTTTCCAATTTGTTTCTGGATATGCAATATGGTGTGCATTGAAATTCCCTGTTGCTCCACCAAATTTAGCTGCGTGGGGTACGGAGAGTAAACTTTTTGTTTGATGTTCCAAACGGTTAATGAATACATCAATTTCTTTTCCCAAACGAGTTGGAGAGGCTGGTTGCCCATGTGTTCGAGCCAAAAGGGAAACTTCTTTGTATTCTTCAGCCAGTGCTTTTAACACCTCAACTAAGCTCTCCAATTCTGGTAAATACACTTTTTCAAGGGCTTCTTTGATGGATATTGGAATGGCAGTGTTGTTGATGTCCTGAGAAGTTAAGCCAAAGTGGATAAACTCTTTGTAGTCTTGTAATTGAAGTTTATCAAATTCTTTTTTTATGAAATACTCGACAGCTTTAACGTCGTGATTTGTTATTTTTTCAATTTCCTTAATTTCAAGGGCGTCGTCTTCTGAAAAATGCTGGTAAATTGAGCGTAATTCCTCGAACAGAGATGGATTGAATGACTTCAGTTGAGGCAAGGGAAGTTCACAGAGCGCAATGAAGTATTCTATTTCAACCCGAACTCGGTATTTGATTAGCGCTTCTTCTGAAAAGAAAGGGGAAAGGTTTTTGGTCTTTCCTCTGTAGCGACCATCTACTGGAGAAATTGCATTTAGCGTGTTGAGTTTCATAAATTGAAATTAAAAAGTAAAGATACGGCTCTTCGGTTAAATAGAAATCAAAAAGACATGATTTGTCTTAGGGTTGATTTAAGTGCAGCAGAGCTGTTTGGAAGCTCTTTTTGGATGTATGCTTTCAATTCTGGTGACATCCATTCTCGATGATTTTTGAAATAAACCAGTGTTTTAATAACAAATCCTTTTGGGCTACTTTTTTAGCTTTCAGTAAGGTATCGAAACAGTTCTCGATAATTAGATCTATTGTTTTTTAATTCACCTGCTCTCTGTTTTGGGTTATTTTAAAGTGGTGCTACAAAAGTTTTGCAAATGGACGTCGTTTACTTTCGCGGATTTGATGTTTAAATAATTACATGATTTTTTCAAAATAATAAGCAAAATAAATGTACCATTCTTTTAGGACTAATCGGTCTAGTACCCGGGAAGTAGGAATGTTTTCCCTGTTTTGTTTTTTGAAAAAGCAAGTTCAAGGAGATCTTTAATTAATTTTGGATGCTTTTTGATAAGTTAAACCTCTTTTCTGGATCTTTTATTTAGGTATAGCACGAAAGCAAATCTTCTTTAAGATTTCACGTTTTCATTACATTAGAGTTGAAGAACTTTAAATTCTTCGTAACATCCGCTTATTGCCTCCAAAATTTGCAAATCGTTTGCTTCCAAGATAAACGCTTTTGAGTAATTGCAGTTTCGCAAGATCTCCTCGAGATTGACTCGATTGATCCCGAGAAGTTGAATCAATACCTCTCGGTCAAATTTTGAGACCAATAAGTTTTTGATTTCATCATCTGCTCTTATTTTTTTGAGTTTTCTCATCTGAGCTGGATTTTTACCAAAAAGATTATACAAAAAATCAGCTGGATTGAAAAGCGCTCCTACAGCTTTAGCAATTGAAGACCTATTTCTGTTTCCAGCCTCATAACCTCCAGAGGGGAGTCCCTGAATGTTGTATCTACCAGCTGGGTTAAGCGGAACATTTTTAACATCAATATCCAAATAGCCCGTAAGTTGATAAGGTCGTAAAACGACCTCCTCCAGAGCAAAGGCTAAGACAGTTAGCTTGAATTTTGGGTTTTGAAATTTCAACATGTCTTCGGTGACAGCAACTTTGAAAGGCTTGAACCCCAAATAAGAAAAATAAAGGGTGTCTTTAGCCTTAGCTTCAATTTCGAAAACACCTTGTTCATCAGAAGTTGTTCCTACAATTGAATTGAGATTGAGTACATGAACCCCATTCATTGTAATTTTAGTGATCTCGTTTTCTACAATTCCTTTGAGAATTAGACGCTCATTTTCTTGTGCAACAACAACAGTCGAGTAAAGTGTAGATAGGGTGAAAATTAATATGTAAAATTTAATACTCATAAAACAAAAGTAGCAAGAAAAAGTTTTTGCTTTCGGTAAATACTTTAATTTGTTAGAAAATTAATAAAGTATTTAAGTTCTTGACCTACGACCAAATCCACCTGGTTTATTACCTTTTGCGCCATAAGTTGATTTTGAACCAGAATTTGATCTTCTGGAAGAAGATCCATTACGATCTTTGTTTTTGTGATCAGGATTGCTGACAAAGCTTCTGCGTTTACTTTTATCATAACTTCCTCCCGAATCTCTAGAGCCCTTGAATTTCCTTTTAGAACCTTCATCTTTACTATAGCTTCGTCTTTTACCTCCGCCGTTGCCTCTACCTCTTGGTCCTTTTTCTGAAACTTCAACATTAATGAAACGTCCATCAAGTTGAAAATCAGTGAATTTTTCAAGAACTTTTTCCTTAAAGCTGTTGTGGGTATTGAAAAAAGAAAAACTTTCCATCACATCAACATGAAAGACGTCATCTTTTCCAATTTCTAAAGTTTCTTTTATGAAGTCTTTGAGATTAGCCCAATTGTAATTATCGCGTTCTCCAACATTGATGAAGTAGCGGGTTGTATCTTTTTTGTTGTGTTTTTCACCTTCCGAGGTATTGTCTTCAAATTTACTATTGAGGTCCTTGGCTTTTTTGTAATAATTATGGAAGCGGGCAAACTCGACAGATACTAGTCGTTGAATGAGCTCTTCTTTGGTTAACTCGTTTAGTTCATCTTCCACTTTTGGGAGGTAATTAAAAATTTCCTCGTTTACTTCTGTGTTTTTTATTTTTTGAGCTAAGGAGTACAATTGAGTTTCACAAATTTCTATCCCGCTAGGAATTTTTTTCAATTCAATTTTTGCTTGAATAATCTTCTCAATTGAACGGATTTTTCGCGATTCACTTTGGGTAACAATTATCATGGAAACCCCTTGATTCCCAGCTCGACCGGTTCGGCCGCTTCTATGTGTGTAGGTTTCTATCTCGTCTGGTAATTGATAATTAATCACATGAGTGATATTATCAACGTCGATTCCACGGGCGGCAACGTCTGTGGCAACCAACATTTGAATCTGTTTGTTTCGGAATGACTTCATAACCATATCTCTTTGGTTCTGGCTCAAGTCTCCGTGAAGAGCACCTGCACTGTATCCGTCTTCAATAAGTTTTTCGGCTACATTTTGGGTATCTCGTTTGGTTCTACAAAAAATTACGGAGAAAATATCAGGGTGCGCATCTGCAAGACGCCTGAGTGCTGGATAGCGATCTCTTCCACTTACTTTATAATATTCATGACTTACATTTTTTGTCCCTGCATTTCTTGAACCCACAGTAATTTCTTCGGGGTTGTGCATGAATTTCTTTGCAATTACAGAAACTTCTTTTGGCATGGTTGCCGAAAAAAGCCAGGTACTCTTGTCTTCAGGTGTGTGAGAAAGAATTTCAGTAATGTCCTCAAAAAAACCCATGTTGAGCATTTCATCAGCTTCGTCTAAAACACAGTATTCAATTTTTGATATATTAACGAGTTTTCTGCGAATCATGTCTTGCATACGACCTGGGGTGGCTACTAATATTTGCGCCCCTTTTTTTACTGCTTTAGCTTGATCGGTAATACTTGCACCACCATAAATAGCGACTACATTTACACCTTTCATGTGCTTAGAATAGTTTTTGAGTTCTTGGGTTATTTGTAAACAGAGTTCTCGAGTGGGAGATAGAATTAGCCCTTGTGTGCTTCTACTTTTTACATCTATTTTTTGAAGCATTGGAAAACCAAATGCTGCGGTTTTTCCTGTCCCTGTTTGTGCCAAAGAAACAATATCAGTTTCCTTTTCAAGTAGGATGGGAATTGCTTTTTCTTGAACTTCGGATGGGTGTTCAAATCCCATGTCTTCTACAGCCTGTAACAAGGCTTTGTTCAGACCAAGGTCGTAAAATGTTGTCATTGTTGCAAAGGTACTGTTAATAATCGAGTAAATGTTTCTTTATTTACTCTTTAATTTTCACCCTTTGAGACTGTTTTAAGTTGTTTAAAAAAACAGTGAATGCTTTTGCTCGATGACTAATTTTATTTTTAACCTCCTTACCCAACTCGGCAAAGGTTTTTGAATGGCCCTCTGGTATAAAAATGGGATCATAACCAAATCCACCTGTACCCCTTTTTTTATCAATTATGGTACCTCTAATTTTACCTTCACAAAGAAATTCTTTTCCGTTAATATTTGCTGCGATTACTGTTTTGAATTGCGCATTTTTTTCTTCTTTATCGAAAAGATTTTCCCATACTTTTTGAATGTTTTTTTCATTGTTCTTTTCTGATCCAGCGTATCGAGCCGAATACACTCCAGGAGCTCCATCAAGAGCATCAACTTCTAATCCTGAATCGTCGGCAAAGCAGTCGTAACCGTATTTATTTTTGATGTAGTCTACTTTTATTTTAGCATTTTCTTCTAAAGTAGTTCCTGTTTCTTCAATATCTTCAATGCAATTGATGTCTTTTAAGCTGAGGAGGTCAATTTCAGGGGGAATCAATTCTTGAATTTCTTTTATCTTATTTGGATTGTGTGTTGCGAAAATGAGTTTTTGTTTCATGTTTTAGCGATGATGATAGGGTTCGTTTTTTAGAATAGTATTGGCACGATACAATTGCTCAACAAATAGCAAGCGAATCATTTGATGAGAAAATGTCATTTTGGATAAAGAAATTTTGAAAACATATTTTTGGTGTAAGGTTTGAGCTAAACCATAGGCTCCCCCTATGATAAAAACTAAACTTTTGCAGCCTGAACTCATTTTCTTATTCAAAAATTCAGAAAAGTTTACCGATGAAAATTGTTTTCCATTTTCATCCAATAAAATTACAACATCAGAAGTTTTTAGTTGCTTTTCAATCAAGAGAGCCTCTTTTGCTTTTTGCTGTTCTTGTGAAAGATTTTTAGTTTCTTTTAGGTCTGGAAGGTACAGGAAGTTAAATTTGACATAATGTTTTAATCGATTTTCATAGTTAGAAATTATTTTCCGCGATTCAATATCATCTGTTTTTCCGATGCAAATTACTTGTATTTCCATGGGTTAAAAGTACAAAAATTCCTTACAGATTTATGTTCTTAACCTTCAAAACAGCTTACTTTTTTAAAAAATAGACAGAACTGTATTAAAGTTGATTGTGTATTAGTATTTTTGATGTATCTACATGAAAGAAAAATCAAAAAAGACACCAGTAATCAGAGAAGTTGTCAAGGCTCTTGAACTTGTAAAGTTGCCAGGTACAAGTGGTTTTTCTTTTTACAACCTGATTGAGATGTATTTACTTGGAATTATTCGAGGAGCATTTTCTGCTCGAGCAGGGAGTATTTCGTTTAGTTTTTTTATGGCATTATTTCCATTTTTGCTTTTTGTATTAAACTTAATACCTTTTGTTCCGTTCCTTAATTTCGATGGTGTTTTGCTGGAGTTTATAGAAACTTTACTTCCTAAAGAGACCCACATTTTTTTCTCATCAATATTTGAAGATATTCAAAGTAAACCTAGAGGAGGATTGCTTTCATCTGTATTTATTTTATCCATTTTTCTTACTGCTAATGGTGTAAATGCAATTTTCGCAAGTTTTGAGGAATCGTATCATGTGGATCTTACCCGCAATTTTTTTAAGCAATATTTAATTTCGGTTGGGGTAGGAATTTTATTGGCTTTTCTTTTGTTGGTTGCAGTTGCAGTTTTTATTTTGTTTGAGCTTTACTTTTTAAAGAATTTACAAAACCTACTTCCAAATACTATTAATTGGATTCGAGTTGGTCAAATTTTCTTTTTTGTAATTATGGCCTATTTTTCTATCGCTGTTTTGTATTATTTTGGAACTGTTGAGGGTAGAAAAACGCGATTCTTTTCACCTGGAGCGTTTATGACTACTTTTTTGTTGATTACAAGTACTTATCTTTTTGGGATTTATGTTGATCGTTTTTCTAATTACAATCAATTGTATGGTTCTATTGGTGCCCTACTTTTATTCATGTTGTACATTTGGATCAATTCAACTCTATTACTCTTGGGTTTTGAGCTTAATGCTACTTTGAACAAGTTGAAAAAACAACCCAAAGCTAATTCCTCAGATACTTAAGATTCAACTCATGCAATTTTTTATTGATGTATTGATTCCTTTGCCTTTACCAAAGCCTTTTACCTATTGGGTAAGTAAAAAGGAATTTAAATTTTTGAGTCCTGGGTTTCGAGTTGGGGTTCCTTTTGGTAAAAATAAGATGTACACCGGTATTGTGTTGGGTAAGCATCAAGTTGCTCCCCAGACCTATGAGCCCAAAACTATTGAAGTTATTTTAGATGACCACGCAATAGTAACACAACAGCAATTGAAGTTATGGGAATGGATGTCGTCCTATTATTTGTGTTCAATGGGTTCAATATTAAAAGCAGCCCTCCCGTCAGCCTTAATTTTAACAAGTGAAACTTTGGTTCGAAAGGATACAGAAGTTGAAATTGCATCGGATTTACTTTCCGACGAGGAGTATTTAGTATGTGAGGCTTTGGAAGGCAATAATGTTCTGACAGTCGCTGAAATTTGTAAAATAGTTGAACGTCAAAATATTTTTCCATTGATTCAATCTCTGATCAAGAAAGAGGTAATTCACTCGTATCAAGAACTAAAAGAAAAATTCAAGCCTAAACGTGTTCGCTATGTTCAAATAGCCGAAAATTATCGATCAGATTCTGCTTCTTCACTTTTATTTGAAAGCTTGAAAAGAGCGCCAAAACAAAGTGTATTGGTTTTGGGGATATTCAGTATGATGTCAAATTTGGAGGAATGGACTCAGGTAAGTTCGTTATTAAAAATTACGGGGTCTTCAAGTTCAGCATTAAAAGCTCTTTTGGATAAGGGAATTTTGATGGAGTCTTTTTTTGAGGAGGATAGGATTCCCTATGCACCTTCAAAATTCAAAAACGACTATGAATTGACTTCAAAACAAGTAGAGGTTTATGATACTCTATATTCTGAATTTGGTAAACATGACGTTGTTCTTTTAGAGGGAGTTACTTCTTCTGGGAAAACCCAGGTTTATTTTGAGATGATTGAAAAAATACTGGATGAGGAAAAACAAGTTTTGTATTTGTTGCCCGAAATATCGCTAACCTCTCAAATGTTCCATCGCTTACAAGAACGGTTTGGATCTAGGGTAGTGGTTTATCATTCTAAGTTTTCTGTTCACGAGCGTGTTGAGGTCTGGAATAATATTTTAAAGAAAGAAGAGAAGGCTCAAATTATCCTTGGGGCTCGATCATCTATTTTTTTACCCTTTAAAGATTTGGGTCTTATTATTGTGGATGAAGAGCACGAAAGTTCTTTCAAACAATTTGATCCTTCACCAAGATATCAAGCGCGTGATTCTGCAATAGTTTTGGGGAAATTACAAGGAGCAAAAATTCTGTTGGGTTCAGCTACACCAGCCATTGAGACCCGTTATAACGTTGCTCGAAAAAAATATGGCTATGCACAACTCAAAGAACGTTTTGGAGGTGTTTTGATGCCAAAGATCGATTGTATTGATTTGAAAGAGGCCCGTCGAAAAAAAGAAATGAAAGGATTTTTTTCAGACGAGTTAGTAGGTGCTATTCAAGAGGTTTTGGACAATAAAAAGCAAGTAATTTTATTTCAAAACAGAAGGGGGTATGCTCCCGTTATGGAATGCTTTACTTGTGGTCATATTCCTCAATGTACAAATTGTGATGTTACCTTGACTTATCATCAATACAACCAACAATTGCGCTGTCATTATTGTGGATATAATATTGCTAAACCTTCATCTTGTAGTGCTTGTGGGAGTAACAGTTTGAATGTAAAAGGTATGGGCACTCAGCAAATCGAGGAACAGGTCAATGATTTGTTTCCAGAGATTCAAGTAGCTCGAATGGATTGGGACAGTACAAGAGGTAAGCGTTCTTTTGATAATATTATTGAATCTTTTACTCAAGGTGAGGTTCAAATTTTGGTTGGCACACAAATGTTGACCAAGGGATTGGATTTTAAGAATGTGGCTTTGGTCGGAGTTTTAAATGCTGATCCACTTCTTAATTTCCCCGAATTTCGTGCTCATGAGCGAAGTTTTCAGATGCTTTCTCAGGTAGCTGGAAGATCGGGGCGTTCAAAAGATCAAGGCAGGGTTTTGATTCAAACCTTTAATCCAGATCATCCTGTTTTAACTCAGATTATTCGTAACGATTATGAGACTTTTTTTAATACTCAACTCAAAGAGCGAAAGGAGTATTTGTATCCACCATTTTACAGACTGATTCGTATTACCTTAAAAGCAAAAGATTATCATCAAGTTGATCAGGCTTCTCAATGGTTGGTAAATACTTTGAATTTAAGCTTACGGGGATTTGTTTTGGGTCCTGTTGATCCACCTATTTCACGTGTTCGTAATTTATTTCACAAGCAACTATTGATCAAGCTTTTGGACAATTCAAGTCGGAATAAAATAAAAGATTTTGTGGCTTCTTCTTTAAAAAGCTTTGAGGCTATTGGGGCTTATCGGAGTATTCGAGTGTCTGTAGATGTTGATCCACATTAACGATTTGCCCATAAATTTTGAAAAATCTTTTTTTTTGATCGACTCAGGGGAATAGACTTTTTATCCAAGAAAATCATGGTTTGCGAAAAATTCTCTACCCCTTCTATGTTGATGATGTATGATTTATGACATCTGAAAAAAAGTTTTTCGGGAATGCGCTCTTGTATTTTTTTCATTGAGGATAAAACAATGTATTTTTTTTGGGGGGTAACAATTTTGACATAATCTCCCATAGCTTCTATCCATTTTATTGAGGAAAGGATAATTTTTTCAGTTTTAAGGTTGTGCTTTACCTCAATGCTTTGTTTGGAATTTTGATTTGTGTTTATTGAGGGTAAATTTTCTTTTTCAATTCGATTTAATGAAATATTGAAACGACTGAGACTAATTGGTTTAGGGATAAAATCTAATATTCCAATTTCAAACCCTTTGACTGCATGTTTTGCTTTTTTAGAGGTAAAAATTACTTTTTTTTGAAGTTTCTGGCGCTCAATACAACTGAATATTTTTTCATTGTCTGCAGAAGGGTCTACGAGGATAATATCTGCACTTTCGTATTGCAAGAAATTTTTTAATTCATTGAAATCAGAAAACTCTCCTGTAAGATTCAATCCGTCAACTTCATTTAAACGTTGTCTTGCCCGAATGCGTTCGGTATCATAGGGGTCTAGAATAACATAATTCAGTTTCATACAATTTAATAAGTTTGAAGTTAATTCAAATTAATGATTCTATCTTGTTTAAGGTTAAAAAAGAGTGATAAATGTTTGGTATCCATAGGTATTTGCTTATTTTTGCACACTTAAAATCACATAAATATGAATCATTACGAAACTGTTTTCATTCTAAATCCCGTTTTATCTGATGAACAGATAAAGGAAACAGCTAAGAAATTTGAGGATCTTTTGACAGCAAAAGGGGCCAAATTTGTTAACAAAGAAGACTGGGGGCTGAAGAAGTTGGCTTATCCAATTCAAAACAAAAAAAGTGGCTTTTACCATCTTTTTGAATTCACTGCTCCTGGAGATGCAATTGCACCTTTGGAAGTAGAATTTAGAAGAGATGAGCGTATTATGAGATACCTCACGGTAAGTCTTGACAAGCATGCGATAGCTTGGGCAGAGAAAAGAGTAAAAAAATCTAAAGCAAAAGCCAAGTAATTATGTCAAAAATAGAAGAACAATCTAAAGGAAGAAAAGAAGGAGAAATACGTTATTTAACTCCTTTGAATATCGAAACTAACAATAAGAAGAAATATTGTCGATTTAAAAGATCTGGCATTAAATACGTAGATTATAAAGACGGTGATTTTTTAATTAAGTTTGTAAACGAGCAAGGGAAATTACTTCCACGTCGTTTGACTGGAACATCTTTAAAATACCAAAGAAAAGTTTCTGTAGCTGTTAAACGCGCACGTCATTTAGCTTTAATGCCTTATGTAGGTGATTTATTAAAATAAAAACTTAGATCAATGGAACTAATACTCAAAGAAGATATACAAAACCTTGGTTTTAAGGATGACATCGTAAAAGTAAAAAATGGATATGGACGTAACTTCTTGATTCCAAATGGGAAGGCAGTTATCGCTACTTCTTCTGGTCGAAAAGTACTTGCAGAGAATTTAAAACAACGCGCTTTTAAAGAGCAAAAGTTAGTTGACGACGCTAATAAAGTTGGTGAAAAGCTACAAGCACTTGAAATTAAAATCAAGTCTAAAGTGGGAAGTGGTGATAAATTATTTGGTTCAATCGGAAGTCAAGATTTATCTTTTGCTTTTAAACAAAATAGTCATGAAATTGAGAAGAAGTTTATAACACTTCCTGGAAGAACTATAAAGCGCCTAGGAGCTTACGAAGCTACTGTTCGTTTGCACAGAACAGTAGTTGTACAAGTTGCCTTTGAAATTATTGCAGAATAAGTCAAAGCTTCAATAGAATACAAAACAGCCCCACTTTCAAAAGGTGGGGTTTTTTTTATGGAATACAAACGATTATCTAAAGAACAATTTGAAGCTTTACACCAAGAATTTAGCACTTTTTTGGCGGCTTATTCAATTGATAAAAAAAATTGGTATCAACTCAAAATTCATCATTTAGACCAAGCCGACTCGATTTTGAATGAATTTAGTGATTTGGTCTGGAATGATGTTCTTAAAAAAAACCTCTTTGTTGAACATCTTAATCCTAAACATTTATTTTTGTTTGAGTGTTTAGAGGATCAAATGAATTTAATTTTAGTGAATACAGAGGATAGTTCAATTGATTTTACATCCGAAGCAGGTATCAGTTGGATGGAGGCCAATATGCATTCTGATTCGGTATCGATATTTCAATCCCAAAAGAAATACAAGAACCGTAAGCAGGATATTTTTGATCTAATTGAAAAAGGAGGGCGTTTGTCTGAGGGCGTATTCTACAAAAGTATCGCTTCTTTTCTTTCAAAGACTCGCTAAAAGTAGGATATTTGTCTATAGAATAAATTGATACAACAGCATGAAACCATCCACACCGAAGGGTACAAGAGATTTTTCGCCCAAAGAAGTTGCCCAAAGGAGCTATTTAAAAAAAATTCTTTCTTCTTCTTTTGAAAAATACGGTTTTGAGCCGATCGAAACTCCCTCTTTCGAAAAAACATCGACACTTCTCGGTAAATATGGAGAAGAAGGGGATCGTTTGATTTTTAAAATTTTAAATTCTGGGGATAAGCTCAAAAAGGCAGATATAGATGCATTGGCTAATCAAAAACTTGCTGCCTTTTCAAATTCTCTTTCTGAGAAAGCGTTACGTTATGATTTAACGGTTCCTTTTGCGCGCTATGTTGTACAACACCAAAACGAGATTAGTTTCCCCTTTAAACGTTATCAGATTCAACCTGTTTGGAGAGCAGATCGTCCTCAACACGGACGTTTTCAAGAATTTTTCCAGTGTGATGCTGATATTGTGGGAAGTAAATCGCTTTGGCAGGAAGTTGAGCTTTGCGGTTTGTATGATGATGTTTTTCATCATTTACATTTAAATGGCACTCTTTTGAAAATTAATAATCGAAAGATTTTAGCTGGAATAGCTCAGGTTTTGGGAGCTTCTGAACGTATTATTGATTTTACGGTTGCACTTGATAAATTGGATAAAATTGGTCAAGAGGGTGTAATTAATGAACTTTTGTCAAAAGGTTTTTCAGGGGATTCTGTAAATAAAGTATTACCTCTAATGGGGTTGACAGGTGATTTTAATTCAAAACTTGATCTTTTGTCTGTTTTTTTAGAGGGATCAGAACAGGGGATGAAAGGAGTTGAGGAACTTCGTTTTGTTGTTGATACGGTTACTCAGTTAGGTACAAAGTCCATTGAATTAGATATTGATGTTACCTTAGCCCGAGGGCTAAATTACTATACGGGTTGTATTTTTGAAGTAGTGCCTCCAAAAGGGATAAAGATGGGATCTATTGGTGGAGGTGGACGTTATGACGACCTAACAGCTGTTTTTGGCTTGAAGGATACCAGTGGGGTAGGGATTTCTTTTGGTTTTGATCGAATTTATTTGGTTCTTGAGGAACTCAATTTATTTCCGAAATCTGCACAAAAAGGTACTCAAGTTCTTTTCGCAAATTTTGGTTCAGACTATGCTGTTACTTGCCTCAAAATGATTCAAGAGTTACGCTTTCATAATATCAGATGTGAATTTTATCCTGATGCTGAAAAAATGAAAAAGCAGTTTTCTTATGCTAACGCAAAAGAAATACCTTTTATGGTTGTGTTGGGTTCTGAAGAACTTGATAACAAAAGTTTTATCCTTAAAGATATGGAGTCGGGTAACCAGACTTCACATTCATTAGCTAAGTTTGAAGAAGTAATTTTGAAGCTTATTGCTCAGTAGCTAGTTCGTACGGAAGGTGTAGATCCCTGAATTACTTTTATTTCCATTACTGTCAACAGCAATTATTTTCCAACTGTAAGAGGTTTCACTTTGAACTTCAATACTGGTTTCTGTTGTTGTTGATATTGCATCAATTTGTTTTATGAATTCAGAGGCGTCGCTTTCATCCAAGTACAACTCAAAATAATTTAAATCTCCATCTACATCCGATCCAGCCCAATTTAGGATAATCTCTCCATTAAGAGGAGTTACTGTAGTTCCCGATCTAGGGGCCAATAATTCTGTTGGAAAAGGAGCGTAGTTTATTATTCCTGAGCTTGCTAAATAAAACTTCCAAGAATCACTACTTGCATCATTACTTCCTTCTTCTCCTTTGGCTGTAATGCTCCAAGAATAAGGGGTGTTTTTTATAAGTATTACCGAAAGTGAAGTTCCACTTGTTTCAAAACTTTGATCCTGATTATTGGATAAATTCATTAATGATAGGCTGTATCTCTCGGCATTTTGTGAACTGTTCCATCTGAATTCAAGACTGCTTTGTGAGTCATTCAATGATACCCCTTCTTGGCAGGCTTCATTGTTTAATGGAAAACTCAGTGTGGGGATTGTTGGATCTAGAGGTGTTGATGAACTAGAACAACTCCATAAGACTAGGGTAAATCCGATCAATGCAATAAACGATTGTATATTTTTCATTTTCATTACTCTTTTATCACAATTTGAGATTCGTTGACGGAAGCATTTAAAACTTTCACAACATAACTACCACTTGTCAAAATTGCGGTGTTAATGTAGATAGTGCGTTTGTTTTCGGTCAAAAAGTATTTTTCTGAAAGAACTTTCTTTCCATCACTAGCGAAAAGTTCTATGTAAGCATTCAATTCCTTACCTCCAATATAAATTGCCAGCATTTCGTCGAATGGATTCGGTGCACAAACTATTGTTTCCGAATTGAAGTACGATTGTTCAAAAATTCCCTGACAGGTAAGGCCTGTACTGATAGATACATTATTGACTCCTTTTTCTAGATAGAGTGTGTACTCGCTTTCCATGGTTTGTTTTGTAATTCCATTGTGTGTTATGGAATAGCTTTTCCCTCCGCTTAATTGGTAGGTTACACTTTCTTTACTCTTGCTCGCAGTGCTGTAAACCGAGAGTTCTTCAGGATCATTTATTGTCACATCAAAACAACGTTCAAATTCATTTGGATTAATTCCATCAACAGTTACACAAATAGAATAATTTCCTTGTGAAAGATTATTTACGTTCCAAGATCCATTAGTCAGGATTTCATTTGTTACAATTGCACCAGTAACATTAATGTTGTAAGTAAGTGATGTGTCTTCAACAGTTAAATTGATGCTGTTGGTGTCTTTACATTTTTCAGTTTTTGAAAGTGAAAAATTAGTTGGTGGTAAATAAAATATCACACAACCGCTGTTATCTACCAGAGATCCGTAAGGAGTTTCGATACATTTATCAAAAGGATTCCATACTCCGTCATGATCGGCATCATCTGTAACATCACCAACTCCATCTCCGTCAGAATCGCTTTGGTCTGGATTGCTTTTTAACGGACTATTGTCAAATATATCTGCGATTCCGTCACCGTCTGTATCATCTAATGGAGATGCTGCAACCGTTTGTAACTGAATAGCAGTTGCATTTCCTTCTGGAACAACAAGTTGTGTTTGAGTTACCACAACAGGAACGTTAGTGTCTCCATCTTCAGTATTTATGTTGATTACTTCAACTTCATAAATATTGTCTTTATTGTGATCTTTTGGGTCTTCAAAATCTGGAGGGTATATAAATTCTAAGAAATCCTCAGATTCACCACTTCTTCCTTTGTTCATGTCACCACTAGCTCCTATCTTAAATAAGGCTGCATCTTTTCCACCACTAATTTTCTTTTTAATCTTCCATTTACCAACTCCTTTATTTACGTTAGGATAGTAATACCTCTTGTGACCAACCTTGGAACCAATTGTTTCAGTTTCAACATCAAAAACACTTAAAGAATAGCTTGCAAACGCATAGGTATTGGGGATATCTAATACCTTGAGTCTAAATATTGAGCTGGAAGAAACTCCCCTACTGTTTGTTGCCTCAATCTCAACTTTTAGTTTATTTTTTTCCTCGAAATCAGTTGGTCTTGTGAGATACAAGATATCGCCTTTTACATCGAAGAAGCTTGAGTCTGCACCGCTTAGAACAGAAAAAGAAATACTGTTGTCTCCAGAGTCCAGAGGAGGATTATTATCAAAACTAATAATCTTACCTAAAGCTATTGCTTCAAACTCTTGAGGGGTGTTATCAAATGAAGTAATATTACTAAATTCTTTTGTTTCAAATTCATTTCCATATATAGTTGGCGGCTTGTAGGGACAACCTTTTTCATCCACTTTAGCTCCTTCTTCTGTGTTTGGACAAAAATCATCTTCATTCAAAACGCCATCATTATCACTGTCTTGATCCAATTGATCTAAGGAACAGCCATCTTCATTAACTTCTGCATTTAAAGGAGTTTCTGGACAGCGATCTAGTTCATTAGGAACACCATCCTCGTCATCATCCAACTGATTCTCGTTACACCCAAATTCATCAACCTCTAAACCACGTTTAGTATCTAAACATTTATCATTAATGTCGAGCACACCATCAAGATCAGTATCTAAATCAATTTGAGATTTTGTACAACCGTTTTCATCTACCTCTTCTCCATAAGGTGTGTTCTCACAAAGATCATCCTCATTTAAAACTCCGTCAAGATCCAAATCATTTTCTAACTGATTGATGGAGCAACCATATTCATTTACAATTTCTCCAATATTAGTATTTGGACAAAGGTCTTTGTCATCCATGACCTTATCCTTATCACTATCTACTTGACTTTTGGAACATCCAAATTCGTTTACTACCTCTCCTTTATTAGTTTCGGGACAAGAATCCATGGTGTCGGGTATACCATCAAAATCTTTGTCTACCTCTGCAATTATGACGAGCTCACTTTGGGTACATCCTGTTTGATCAACGATCGCTCCAGGTAAAGTATTTTTACATAAATCTAATTTGTTAGGCACTCTGTCTCCATCATCATCTTTTAAATCTTCGATTTCACTCAATTCTTTTTCAGAACATCCCGTTTCAGGATCAACAATTGCACCAAGTGGAGATTCCTGACACTGGTCAAATTCGTCTTTAACACCATCCAAATCAGAGTCGTCACTCGTTTCTTTTTGTAAAATAGAACATCCAAACACATCAACACTTTCTGGTCCACCTTCTGTTCTAGGACAAAGATCATCTTCATTTCTTACTCCATCTAAGTCTTCATCGTTTTGCTTTTTATCACAGCCAGATTCATCAACTTCAGTTCCTGGTCTTGAGTTTTTACATTCATCAACCGTATCTGGAACTCCGTCAAGGTCTTCATCAAGTTGAATTTTAGCACAACCTTTTTCATCAACCTCTAATCCTTGATCAGTTCGAGGACACTGATCTTCATCATTAGTTATTCCATCTTGATCTAAATCATTCTGTAATTTTGAACATCCAAATTCATCTACTTCTTCACCAAGTGGAGTTCCAGGGCATTTGTCAATTCCGTTATTAATTCCGTCTTTATCATCATCCCTTTGATTGATTGAGCATCCCTCTGAGTCAATTATTTCTTCAGAAGGTGTATTTGGACAGACATCTAATTCGTCCGGAACACCATCGTTATCCGAGTCTGGAATCATAGAAATTACATTATTCTGATTGAAAGTACTGGTAGTGTTATTATTTGCATCTGTGATGCTTTCAGTTAGATCTATCGTAATAGTTTGATTATCATTTATAATACCTATAGTTTCAAAGAACAAGGTGTAATTAATATCATCATTTTGTACTAACTTTTGAGGCGTGTTATTTTGTATCGTCGCAGAGCCTGTACTTAGCGTAAGACTAAAACTTGTATTCAATAATAATTCATTGTTCGATCTGAAAGCAGGTTCGTTAAGAGTCAAACTCAATGAATTTAGATTTAGCACACGTGCTTCTTTTATGAATGGCGGTTCTACATCAGCAAGTATTTCTACAGTTCTATTTACTTTAATCGCCATGTTTCCTGCAGTATCTGTTGCATTGTAAGATATGGTATACAACCCAGGCACATCGTATGAAACGTTTGGAACACTAATTGGAGTTAGAGGACCAAAAGGTGTAGAGAGGGTAATTGAACTTTGAAT